>Ga0224497_10000059_pt1 | contig 95340 bp, 77 predicted proteins | sample SF_Jul11_sed_USG_4_FD_167970 | JGI IMG/M metagenome (GOLD analysis project Ga0224497, IMG submission 167970) | Sediment microbial communities from San Francisco Bay, California, United States - SF_Jul11_sed_USGS_13 | ecosystem: Environmental > Aquatic > Marine > Sediment | place: USA...
GGCAGAAGCCGAAAAAGTTTGCATTATTTCTCTTTCAAAGGCATCAGCTTTGTTTTTGGGGTTTCTTAAGAAATGATCAGGCGCCGTCTGCTTTAAATATACCTTTGACCAGTTTTGAAAACGCTTGGCCGTTTCGGTGCCAAAGGTGGCGGGAATGAGCCCTTTGAATTTGACGCCTTCGAAGTTTATCACTGTCTGATAACTGGCCACGGTTTTCTGACTTTCTTCTATAAGTCTAGTCAATAATGGCTTGGCTTGATCAGGAATTTGTGCATTCTGCAAGTTATGTAAATCGATCCCCATTCGTTCCTGGTATAACGCTATCATCTGTTTCTCGAATACCTCCGGGGTAAAACCCTTATCGCCTTTGCTTGGATCATTAATTAAGGCTTGATTCTGGCCGATCGTTACTCGACCCGCATCCAATAATGTGGCCAAAAGCCGACCTGTTTCCACAAGATCGGAATTTGCATTGGCGATCACAGGGCTGCCCACTACACACCAGATCATTAACGCACCCCATCTTCTCAAAACTCGACGGGACATCTGTTTCATACTGTCTCTCCCTAATGAATATGGATCACGAAAATTTTTTTGGCCTACCTCAAGATTATCCTTTGAAGAGTGAAGTCTTTAAAAGAAAAACTTAGGAGGTACAGATCATAAAAAAACCTGCCATGCTGTTGATAGTAAACTGCCTGATTCCCTCTTCCTCGCCAGGCGCCAAAGAATACAAGAACATGACAGCCTGATCAACTCTGAAAAGGAAGCAGGGAAAGTGAGAAGACGGAGACGCCCGTTGTTTTTGAGTAAATTTTTTAGGCAAAACCAGACGGACCGCAGGGACCGACTGCAGACCCAGATTGTCATACGCGTGACCACTAGCGAATATATGGCCGCTATTAGGATAACTCGGAGAGAATCTGCCCTGTCATTTTCCATGGCAAGGAAATCAGATCGGCGTTCAAATATGAATTTATGATATGAATCATTGACGAGGGCAAAGCGGTATTTCTGGCTTCTGTGGATGGACAGGCTGCTGTGCGGCGCCATTGGCATGACCATTATCAGTCGAATCGGAGGTGGCGGCGGGTGCTCGTTGCCTCTATCCATCCGTAAGTGTGACGGCTAGCAGCCAAAGCACTGGCAGAAATTACGCACAACGAATCCGAGGGTCCCTGTTTTCCACGGCTCTGTATTGGTCGACATGGACCAAAAGTTGCTTTACATATGGATAGCCTCCTGCACCTGATGTATAAGCTTTGGCAGTGTGCTAAGCAGCACTGTCACAGGCATCATGGGATTGCCGACCTCGGCAAAGTGAGTGAAGGGGTAAGATTTGTGACATGGAGGGGACCTTCAATCCCGAGACTAAGTCCTTCCCTCATTTTGTGCTTTGCGCCGGAGTTGACAGTACGCGCTTTATATGAATGAGAGAAGGCTGTAAGGTTTATGCCCAAAGTATGCCACGAATAGAAAGGGATGAATCTATATTTACTTGGTATTTGCCTGTGCCAAAAATGTCTATGATGCCATGGCGATTTGCCCCAGAGAGCACATGGTTAGCATGTTTTTCTCGATGCCTATTCATTTGATACTTTCCACACTCAAATCTCCAACATAAATTTCAATGCTATGATGGAAACCAGCTAGCAAGTAATCGTGGTGGATTTTCCATATCTTTGTTTTGATTCCTCAATGAAAAATGACCGATTGAAATTATGCCTAAATGGAGGTGTTGACCTATTTTCCCTTGATTATGCGATGAAGAAGAGTTGCGTCAAAAGGTTCTATTGGTAGTTTTTCAATTCAACAAAAGGCCGAAATCATATGGCCAAGCCAATTTTCGACTTACACTTACTAATGGATTCAAACGAACCCCAATTGGCCGAATCTGTTGATTTAGGACTAAATTAGTGGCATCCGCAAGCCTCGCAGATTTTCCTTCTATGGAGTGGTTGGAATTCTTGAGATATACTATCCACTCATGCTTCATATACATAACCGAACGTATCGGGAAAAATATGACAAACTATTTCAATGGAACACAATGTTTTTTCTTTTTTATCATGGCCGAAAGGGAACAGTAGATTGGATAGAAATCGCAGCATAACTTTTTTTGATAGGTCTCTCACCAAATTTTCTCTCAGAGAGTATAAAGGGAACTGGTGAAAGGAGGAAATAGGATGAAAATCGTGACGCAGGTATTTGTCATGTTTTGGATAACACTGAGTAGTGCCCTTCCCCTTCAAGCAGAGGTGATTGTTGAAATGTATGGCGGAGAAGAGAGAGAGACGTCTCTTGAACATCACCAGGGACCCAGTCGGCCAGGTTTAGTGCCCATGCGAATTGAAGAACCAGATGGGACGCTGCGACCTCTTCCATCAGGCCCGTTACCGGAGAGTCGTATGAGTACGGAGGGCTTACAGGATGTTCCGGATGCGGGGGGAGGGACAATGGTGAATGTTGAGGGCCGGTTTCAGTCTATCCTTAAGGTGCCCGATGGAGCGAACGAGGCGATTCATCAACATGATCCTGAAGACCTTCAGCCATTACAACCCTAAACATAATTAGATAAGACCCCTTCAACCCATGAATTATTCTAAAGCCAGAAGGCAAGGAGACCCCTCTTTTGCTCAGTTGCCGGGACACTTCAGCCGATGTGTGGCGGGATTTGTGCTAGTCGTACTCTTGGGCTGCTTTGGCCTCATGGCCGAGACCTACGCAGCCACCATTACGATTGTGAATAAAGATACCCCTGGTGAAGGATTTAACGATTCCGCGCCTTTTACTCCAGTGGGTGGAAATACGGCCACCACGCTTGGGCAGGCCAGGCTGAAAGCCTTTGAGTATGCGGCCAATATTTTAGCACAGTTGCTGGTGAGCACGGTGGGCATTCGAGTGGATGCTCGAATCGATCCCTTGGGAACGGGGATATTAGGGTCGGCGGGCCCCAATACCGTCCACAGGAATTTCCCCAATGCTCCTGTGGCGAATACCTGGTACGTCCAATCGCTCGCGAATAAACTTGCAGGACAGGACCTGGATCCTACAACCAGTGATATAAATGCTACCTTTAGTGCAAATTTTACGAATTGGTACTTTGGGCTAGACGCCAACCCACCAGCGGGACAATTTGATTTTGTCACCGTGGTACTCCATGAAATTCTTCATGGTCTTGGTTTTTTGTCACTCGTGGATGTGTTAACTGGGGAGAAATTCCTTGGAGTCAACGATGTCTTTATGCGCTGGTTAGAGCATCATGGGGCCAGTCCAGCCGATTACCCTTCAATGGCTGATATTCAACGGCAAACTGCGAGTGTTGCTGGGCCGAACCTTCATTTTGTTGGTGTTAATCTCCAAGGGGCGTCCGGGACCCTAACGGCTGGGCGAACAGGCACTCATGTGCAGATGTATGCTCCGAACCCGGTTCAATTGGGTTCGTCGGTGTCTCATTTTACAAACACGATTAAGCCTGATCAGCTTATGGAACCTGGAATAGCCTCCGGGAAGGCTATTCATGATCTCGGGTTAGCTCAACCTCTGTTGCAAGATTTAGGATGGATGTTTGAGGTTGGCGTAAGTTTCCCTACCCGGAATGATGTCAACGGCGACGGGAAGGCGGACCTCGTCTGGCGCAACACGAGCAGTTGGGCTGTCGCGATTTGGTTGATGAACGGCCCTACGATTGCCTCCTCCGGCTTATTGGGGGTGGTGTCGTCGAAGTGGCAGATTGCCGGTACTGGGGATGTCAATAAGGATGGGAAAGCGGATGTCATCTGGCGTCACAGCGATACGGGAACGGTGGCGGTGTGGCTGATGAATGGCCTCACCGTCATATCGGTGGGCTTTCCGGGTAGTGCCTCTACGGATTGGCAAATCGTGAGTGTGGGTGATGTTAACGGCGATGGGCGGGCGGACCTCGTCTGGCGCAACACGAGTAGTGGCGAAGTTACGATTTGGTTGATGAGCGGCTCCACGATTGCTTCTTCCGGCCATTTGGGGGCGGTGCCGTTGGAGTGGCAAATAGCCGGTACCGGGGATATGAATGCCGATGGAAAAGCGGATGTCATTTGGCGCAATGACCTTACTGGCGCAGTGGAAGTGTGGCTCATGCAAGGACTCACAGTTATGTCAGTAGGTTTCCCTGGAGGGGCCTCCACGGATTGGCAGATTGCAGGGGTGGGTGATGTGAATGATGATGGGATGGGGGATTTGGTCTGGCGTAAAACGAGTAACGGGGAGGTTGCGATTTGGTTGATGAATGGGGTGACTCTCAGTTCGCCAGGTTTTTTTGGTGTGGTGCCTCAGGCGTGGGAGATTGCTAGTGCCAATGATGTCAATGGGGATGGGAGCGCAGATATAATCTGGCGCAACAGGCAGACGGGCACAGTGGCGGTGTGGATGATGAATGGGCTCACGGTCATGTCGGTGGGCTTTCCGGGCAGTGTCTCAATCAACTGGGAAATTCAACATTAGGCCAAGATTAACAAAGAGAGCTACAAAGCTGTGTCCTAGTGAGAATACAGTGTGGAAATGCACGAGGGCTGGCCTCGCCGGTATGCCATGTTAGCAGGGTCAACGATTGGTGGCTGTATGCAGAAGGAGTCCGTATTGCCATTCTTCTTTTGCCTTTCATCACGGTCTAAAATCGTACCAAAAATCTTCTGGTAATTTGCTAGGCTTCCCTGCACAAATCACTTTTCATGATAATCGAGAAAGCCTGCGTGGCAATTCTTTTAACGGGTTGGAGCAATTGATCATCTGGATGCTTTGCGATCTGACAGAGGAAGGGAAAGAGAGTCTGCTCAAGCCATCTTCCTTCCCACGACATGACATAGGGATATCCTGAAACTGAGATTCCTGTCGTTGAACTCCTTCCCCAAAATAGGCTTTAATTCAATCTTTCTGTTGAGATGCCATTTGACCAACAAGTTGTTGGTCAGGTCGATCGTCTTTTTCTCTATCTCCCATCAATGCTGAGCGCGAGCAGTCATGATGGGTTTATGACTCTTTCTCGTTCCATAAACATACGATAAATGGTCGTCCTCAATGCCGTTCGCTTCGAGCTGGTGGAAGGGCTAGACGCACGATTGAGTGGCCTTATTAGTCAGGAGTTTGAGTGGCGTTTTAGCCTCAGAAAATACGTTGTCGTCTAAGTTTCCCGTGAGGTGGAAAATTTTACGCCAATGAGACCCTTTCTCTGGCATGTGGTTGTTTCACGGAAGTCTGTTTCTATGCATTCAATAAATTTTGAGCCATTCTTCAGTGACAATACGACAAGTGGGAGGGCATGATCTGTTGATGACGAACCTCTTTCCATGGATGCGAGTAAGGATATGGTGATGGTCAATATGAAATGGTGGTGGGGGGCTATGCTTGGAGTCAGCATCTTGCTTGCGGTGCCTGGGCATTCCGAGATTGGGGCCATTATGGGCGATGTGGTTGGACATTTTTTTTCTGCGCTGATCTTAGCCATCGTGCCTATTCTGGGATATCGCCTGCTCTATCAACGGGTCGGCGAAAAAGAAATCACATATATCTTTGGTGCTGCCTGGATCTATCTTGTGCTCTCGCAATTGTTTGGATGGTAAGAAAAATCTCAACTTTAAAGAATGGATCCTTTGTCGTTTTCTTGAGTTGAAGCTCAGGCGTCTCAGTGGTCGTGATCCCCTCACTCAACAAAACTGGTAAGAGGAACGTATGGCGTTTGAAGCTCATCAATGTGGTCAATTGCGAGGCCCCACCCGTTGAATGGTCGATGCCAGGTCTGGTCACAACGATGCATTGGGAGATACTTCCATCAATCCCTGTGGGAGTGTTTATTGCGCATGTAAACTGGATATTGATCCACGTGAGAGTAAGTAGGATAAACAGACATGTCTCTTTTGGGTAATCGGAATGTACGAGTCAGCCTCTTGATAGAGAAATTGGATTTCTTCGCTCACTAATGCCGGATGGGCTGACCCATGTATGGCCGATTCACCCGAAAATCAGGTTTTCAGTAAATGACCAAATTCCTAGGGCTTCAGGTGTGGCCTCACGTATTGACCCCGTAAAACATTGCGCCTTCTCAATCAATTTTTGGCTTGTGTACGCACAAACTCCATCTCGAAGGATTTTGAATGTGTGCAACTGAAATGGTGGCATGGTCCCCTCATGGGCTATGGAGCCCTGCACGGGCACCATCTGATTTATGCTCGAGCGGAAACGGTTGCGGAAAAGCCCGCTTTTCGAAAGGCGTTCGCGCATCGACGGTGTCTGGTGTTGGCGGATGGATTTTATGAGTGGAAAGGGGAAGGGAGGTCGAAGCAACCCTACTATATTCACTTAACAGACAATCGCCCCTTTGCGTTTGCTGGTCTATGGGAACATTGGGATAAGGTCGCCGACCGCGAGATTAATTCCTGGACGATCATCACGACCGTACCGAATGCCATTGTGGAGCCGATTCATCAGCGGATGCCGGTTATACTCCATCCTAGAGATTATTCCCTGTGGTTAGATCCCTCTATGTGTGATTTTCAGCATGTGCTGGCCCTGCGTCAACCGCATCCTCCCGAAGAGATGGAAGCCTTTCCCGTCAGCCCTATGGTGAATAATCCGCTAAACGGGAATACTCGATGTCTTCAACGCTACTGGTGTGAGCAGACTTTAGTTGATGGGATACTCAGGGGCATGCATCCGATACTCGACGCGGGGGGTGTGGCTATGTCTTGAAGGAAGCATGTGAAAAGCCAGAGAGCCCATTTTCATGGTGATTTTATGCCTGTGTATCGTATCTGTGGTGACGTTGCCCGATGAAGATTTTTCATCGAGTGGCCCCTGGCTTCTTTTTTTCTTTTTTTCCCCTAGTTTTTTTGATTGAGGTTCGTCAGATTTCATGTATTCTTGATAAATTGGAAGGTCCATTCTCCAGCATTCAAGGATCTGGCGAATGTTGCGATGAATCCTCCAGCCTTAAAAACGGGCGTATCCTGAAAAAGGCAAACCATCTGAAAGGATGGGACACAAAGCCATCGGCCTACACCTCGGAGTCCGGGATAGGGTTGCCTGGCAAGCCACAGATCCTCTTTGATCATGAACGGAGTGGCTTCGCTCGACATGACTCACATGCATAAAGGAGATTTCGTATGGCCCATGATCAAGATTGCTCTCGAATAGGTTTTCCTCGGGATTATCATCTTCTCGATCCGCACCGAGTTATTTATGGGGCATTTTCCTTGTTCTCTGCCTGTTCCCCTCCAATGCACTGGCGGCAGAAGTCACGTTAGCCTGAGATCCCCCTTCGGAATATGGGGGATTTGTTGTCGCCTACGGGGCCTCTAGCGGAAGCTAGAGTCAGACTCAAGATGTGGGTGCTCAGTCTACCGTTACGGTGACAAGCCTGAATCCCAGACGAACTTATTATTTTGCGGTAAAAGCTGACGACTCGGCTCGGAGCAATGCAAGCCCCTATTCGAACCAGATGAATGTCAGGTTGCCTATTGTTACGGCACGCCCTGCTTCTTCTAAAAATGTACAAGTCTATTGAATTTCAACATCGTCATCCGCGACAAATCTTTACTGGTAGATTGTATTGCGACAGGGGGGACTCAGGAGAATGTGGTGAACCGTATTCGCCTGGGTTTTGTACCGCGGGTTAGGGATAATGAAGGCTACTACTGAACCACTTCACTACCTCTATTCCAATTTGTAGAACGAGGACGTTCTGCGAATGCCAGGTTTAAAAAGATTTTCCTCAGGCGTTATGGCGTTATAAGGATGGATTTCAGGAAAGGGTCGGTTACATGAAATTCCGTCAGTATGCTTTGATCTTCTCATTTCGAACAAAATCATTTTGAGAGGTATCACTCCATCGAATTTTGGCTAGCCCTCCTTAAATAATTTCAGGGGAAGTCCGCTATCAGCGCAGTAGCCTGATTTTATTGTCACGACACACAATTCTTGGATGCCTTGTTCCGCTAAGCGCGTAGCAAATCTTCTCCCATTGGGCTTCGGCAAGCATGCCTTTCTCCAGATTTCAGTGCACGCAGCATGGTTTTCTCTTGTTTCCCCACCGTGATCGACTGTATTTCTTACTTTTGGTATTTATGATCTCTCACGAAGAACTGTCCATGAAGAAAAATAAACATTTCCAAGGGTGCATGACTATTTCTTCTGCCGGTTCCTATGGTAAGGTCCGTTTCTTTCAGGGAACTCATCTTGAAATTGACTTAACAATGAGATGAAGGCACCATATCCAAAAGCTATAATGCCCAATATTATTGAGTGTTCTTCTGAATCCAGCTGGACGCTCGAATCGAGAAGTGAGAATGGTTATTTTGATGGCTGATTTCGTATGGCGAAAAACAAAAGCGGTGTGTGTGTCTCCCTTTCCCACAATGCGTGAGGGGAAATGGTCCCTTGTTCTTATTCTGACATTTTTGGTTGCATGTGAGTTATTTCTCCCGGTCAGGGGAGTGGCTCAATCCTTTACTAATACCGGGTTGTTTTATTTTACAGGGGCTCACAGGCCCCTTCGTACACCTATTTTTCGTGAATTTATGGACGGGGATGGCTTGAAAGTCGGTCCTGTCCGGCTCCATCCGTTTTTAGGCGTAGCCGAAGTATATACAGATAATGTATTCCGGAGGGACAAGAACAGGAAGAGCGACTTTCTTACGAACGTCGCTCCCGGGCTTCAGGCATTACTCCCATTTGGAGGAGGTAAGCATTCAGTTCTCCTGGATTACCGCGCTGCTCAATTTCTCTACAACAAGTTTACTGAAAACAATGCCCTGGCTCAAGATGCTCAAGGGCATGTGAGTTTGAATTATCCGGGGGGGGTACAGATCGATTTGCAAGGAGGCCATATAGAAGGTTTTGACCCAAGAGGGTCTGAAGTGGACACCCAGCAACAGAATATCACCAAGTGGAACACCAATTCCTTTTTGGGCCAGATTCAATTCTTGGGCCCGAAAGCTGGTATTCGTCTTCGGTCGTCCTACATAGATTTACATTACAAAAACAATGGGCAGGCTGCCCCGCGCGACCGGACGCAAGCCCAGGCAGATGTAACCTTATTCGCAAATGTGACCCGCTCGACCTCTGCTCTTCTTGGCGTTCGAATAACCGACTATAATTACGATAAGAATAACCAGTTAGATAGTTTCGGTTATGGGGTGTTTACGGGGTTCAGTTTGGCAGCTAGCCGGCAGCTTGCAGGAGAATTTAACATAGGGTACACGATATTAAATAATGACCGTGCCCCTAAACAACAGCCTCCTGGATCGGTTTTAAGCAGTGGAGCGAACCAGCGTACCTCCCTCTACATGCGAGGAAATTTGCATTGGAATCCTACGTCTCGATTTAGCCTCAATGTTCAACCCTTTTCTTCAATTCAGCAGTCAGCGGTTCAGAATACTTCCACATTTAGACAAACGGGCGTCAACGTTAATGGGAGCCAGGCGCTCACAGGCCGCCTTGCCCTGAGAGAAAATTTCTACTATGCAAATTTTGATTATGATACCGGAAGAAATGACAACCAATTTCGTTGGAGGATGGGACCGGCATACCGCACTGTTAAATGGTTTGGTTTCCGCTTAGATTATATATTCGAGAAGAGAAGCTCAAACCAAGCAAATTTTGATTACTACAGCAATACGATCATGCTTTCGATCGAGGGAATTCTCTAGTAAAACGGAATGCACCTTTGATCCCCCCAAATTCTATCGACACTGTTTCTTGACCTTCGCCAGTTGTGGGACTAACATTTTTTTCTGTTTTCTTGAGATCGCCCCGTGGCGGTGGTCCTCCTATCTCATTTGACCAGCATGAGGTGGTATACTCAGTAAGCCCTTTTACAATTGAGAGATCCAGAAATTCCTCATTTTTTCCGTATGTTCCTGAGATAAAGATTCATTGGGAGTGACGCGAAAATATGAAAAATAGATAGGGGGCAGGAGGCGAGGGTTTTCGTGTTCTCAGGATGAGATGAGCACATGTGTTTGTCATGTCGACTGGGATAAGGAGATGCACAATGAGATCCAGACAAAGAATAATGTCTAGATGGATAAGTGGGCTGGTTCTGGTGGTTTTCCTCCTTTTGGTGGGCCTCAGAGGAGGGGGGATGGCTATGACCCCAGAGGTCCCTCTACAGGTTGAGGGGGATCGGCTAACAGGGCATCTGTCGCAGGTGACCCTACGAACGGTGCTTGAGCAATTACAGAAACAGTTGGGTATTACCTATGAGGCGCCTGTTGAGGAACTGGATAAAGTCATTTCCGTCGATCTGCAGCAGGACAAGATACTTCCGGCCTTGGCCAAGATTTTGGCGCCATGGGATTACGCGTTCACGGTCAATGCGGCGGGACACTTGAAATTTCTCTATGTAACGCCAAAAGCCCCACCAGGAGAAGCGGTTTCTGAGACGAGGAGCCCGGCAGATGTTGGTTCTTCGAATGCGTTAGGCAAAACGGGTTTTAGTTCAGACCAGCAAATGGAGCCTGTGCAAGAAGAGGTGGATACCCCTCCATTCCTGTCTCATGAAGGGGAGCCTGATGCAAATTTTTCACCCTCCGCTTCATCCTTCTCATCATCTCCTCCCGGAGAAAGCCCTGACTTAAGAGACCCGTTTGCGGGTGTTCCCATGGACATTCAGCCGGTACCGGCTGGAACCACGATGCCCATGGTGCCTTCAAGTAGCGACAGTGGGATGCAGGTGACGCCGTCGGCCAATTTACCGGACATGCCCATCATTCCGGCCACGGCCTATCCGCCGATGGACATAGAGCCGGTGCCAGACTACCTGCAAGAGGAAATGCTCAGGAATATGCAACCGGAATAATTGGGGAGTCGCGCGACAAAAACTGATTGTGGCTTATGAGTCTTAAGCCTTGAGAGTCTCATAAGGAAAATAGACGAGAAGAATCCGCGAACGCGTGTCGAAAGATTGAGCCTTTCGACGCGCGTTTTTTTATGGAGAAATCTGCCACAACTGTTTCCTGTGGCACTGTTAGTTTATGGAGGAGCAGTAAATCGTGAGGCCCTCTCTTCTCGATCTCTCAGGAAAATTTCGACCAATCGTCTTGGTTGTCGTCAGCAGGGCTTGGAGGCCGGCTATGATTTTTCCGCCGAAGATAGGGGCCTTGAATGGTCTCAGTTTTTCGATTCTTGATCATGTCGGATTCAGTCGTAGGCTGCAATGGAAAGCATACCTGTGGGTATTAGACGAAAGTCTCTTTAAGCGATTACGTGAGGAAAAACTCGGAGCGGAGGAGCTGAGTCCTGATGAGTCATGCTGGGAATTGGTTAGCAACAGCGATGGCTAGCAGCAGGTTCAACTTTACCGGAATTAACGGGTTGAGTGACGATGTATTCCGCCAGTGACATTCTTCAGCTTTGATCCGTACTGGGAAGGTTCTGGGTGGTTTTTGCTGCCGTGAATCCAGTGCGAAAGGACTCGAATGGGGAGTGCGACATTTTGGTCTATCAACGGTGGCGGGGCAGGGCTGTTCATTCGAGAGGAACGGATCTCAATCGCAATGGCCAGACAGACCTGGTAGGGCGCAACACCAGTAGCGTGGTGGTGGCTCTGTGGTTCAGGAACCGCATGGCGATTGCCTCCTCTGGTTTTCCGGCAGGTGTGTCCTTATCGTGGAAAATTGCGCAAGTGGGAGATGTGGATGCCGATGGCAAAGCGGACGTTATGTGGCGTCATAGCACCAGTAGTACGGTGGCGGTATGGCTGATGGACAGGTTGTCGATCAGTTCGGTGGGTTTTCCCGGCAGCGCGTCGACGGCCTGGGAAATTCAATAAAGGGGGTGTGGCCTGCGGTTCCCAGTTGCTCCCGAAGCGGGGTTGAGCAGGCTCTGACGGGGGCCGATTTTATTCCAGGATGCGGGGGAAGCCTGGTGACACCCCGCATCATGCAGCAAGCCTGATGCTCTTTGGCCCATTTTGGGGAAGGGAAAAAGGGGTGAGAAAGGTTCTCACCCCTTTTTTTATCAAACCGTCGGCATATGGCAGCCGGGAACGGGTAGAGGTTCATTGCTGGCCGGAATAGTAAGTGACGGGGGAATGGGTTGAGAGGCAAGTTCTTTTTGAGGTGAATACCCATTGGTCTTCGTACACGGCTGGTTGCGTGTTGGTCTGAGGCATAGCATGGTGTGGGCTTGAACCTTTCTTGTTTTGCGGTGTTCCTCATTTTTTAGCACAAAATACGGAAAAGGAATCCTGGGCAAGGCTTGGCCGAGACCGATGATCCTAATCCAGGGTGGCCGTATGGTTGATGGGAGGGTGTTGATTTTGATATAAATCCTCTTGGCTGTGCTTGGCGGTTCTTCCCCCCCTTCCGTAATGTAATTGGAATCTTCCAGCAACTTGAGTGGGTCAATTCTTCCTGTAGCGTCTCCCAAGAGGATTTTGAGAAGTTTTTGCCACATCCTGGTTACCCTACCACTTTGATTTCATCGTTTATTTGCTGGCATTGAGGATAGAGGAATAGGTTGATGGTTCGAGGCAGACCTGTTGAGCGTGAGGATTTAATGCTGGGAGATTTGGTAGCGTAGGATAGCCTTGACAGCACGGGTTTGGTGGATGGCGGATTGGTTTTGTAAATTCCCACTCGGTCAATAATTTTTCGGTACCGAGACAAAGAGAGTCTTGGTTTAGATCGATATTTAATCAATGAATAATACGTATAACCCTTTTTCGCCATTGACCTGTGCATGGCAGCACAGAACCTTAATTGCTCGCCTTGCCAAGCGAGAGATTGATGCTCGTTATCGAGGCTCAATGCTTGGGGTAATCTGGGCCTTTGTCGTCCCGATGCTGATGCTGGGGGTGTATACGTTTGTCTTTTCTGTTGTGTTTCGGATTCGATGGGAAGTACCTATGGAGGAAAATGGCGCCTTTGCTCTGTTATTATTTTCGGGATTGATTATTTTTAATCTGTTTTCCGAATGCGTCACCCGTGCTCCGGGCCTTATGCTCGAAAATGTGTCCTATATTAAAAAGGTGGTGTTTCCTCTTGAGATACTGCCTTGGGTTTCGATGCTGGTCGCACTCTTTAACGCCGCCGTGAGTCTCTTGATTTTGTTGATCTTTTATCTCGTGGTCCATGGTCTTCCACCCGTAACCGTGTTGCTCTTGCCGGTCGTACTTTTTCCTTTTGTCCTGTTGATTGTAGGATTAGGTTGGTTCCTGGCTTCAGTGGGGGTGTTTCTGCGTGATGTCCAGCCGTTGGTAGGCGTGATGACGACGATGATGATGTTTCTGAGTCCTATTTTTTATCCGCTCTCTGCTATTCCTGAGGCGTATCGAGGGTTAATTCAGCTCAATCCGTTGACCCCGGTCCTGAATGCGTCGAAATCGGTCATATTCTGGGGACAAATGCCGGAATGGGTAGACTGGCTCCTGTATACGGTTGTTTTTTGGATGGTGGGTTGGTTGGGCTTTGCATGGTTCCAAAAAACGCGCAAAGGATTTGCTGATGTCGTCTGACTTGGCTATTCGCGTTCAAGGCCTTGGGAAGGCGTACCAGATCTTTCAAAAGCCCGAGGATCGGTTGAAACAGATGCTGTGGAGAGGACGCCGACAGTTCTATAAAGAGTTTTGGGGGCTTCAAGGTGTTGATCTGAGCGTGTATCGCGGAGAAACCGTCGGGATTATCGGTCGAAATGGATCTGGGAAGTCGACGTTCTTGCAATTGGTGTGTGGCACGCTTGCGCCGACCTGTGGAGATTTGACCGTCAATGGCCGAGTCGCGGCGTTGCTGGAATTGGGATCGAGTTTTAATCCTGAATTTACAGGGAAGGAAAATGTGTATTTGGCTGCCTCGATTCTCGGTCTGACCAGTGATCAGATCGACGCACGGTACGAATCCATAACGGATTTTGCGGCCATTGGTGATTTCATTAATCATCCAGTCAAAATTTTCTCGAGTGGAATGTACGCGCGGTTAGCCTTTTCCGTGGTCGCCCATGTAGATGCCGATATTCTGATTATCGATGAAATTCTTGCCGTGGGTGATGCCGCGTTCACTCAAAAGTGTATGCGATTCCTTCATCGATTCAGGGAAGAGGGTACGCTCCTGTTTGTATCTCATGATACGGCTTCGGTGACCAGTCTTTGCAACCGGGTTGTCTGGCTTGATAATGGGGTCGTCCGGGAAATTGGTCCCGCAAAAGAGGTCTGCCATAATTTTCTTGCTGCGCTGTATCACGAACAGGAAAATTCTAATACATTTCGTATTGGCGGGAGCCGCAAAGCCCCAGCAGATCGAGCCATGCGGGTAAAAGATCCACGGAGTGAGATGTTAAAGGCCTCTTCGCATCGAAATGAGTTGGAAGTTTTCGATTTCGATCCGAATGCTCCGTGGTTTGGTGAGCGTGGCGCCAGCATTTTTGAAGTGGCGCTCTCTAACCAACACGGCTCCTCCCTGACAACCTTAGAAGGTGGGGAGGAAGTCGCCCTGACCATTCGGTGTGTGTCTGAACGAACCTTAGCACGGCCCATTGTTGGGTTTTATGTGAAAGATCGATTAGGCCAATATTTATTTGGCGACAATACGTATCTGATGTATCGTGACGTGGAGCGTTCCCTTGAAAAAGGACAAAGATTTCATGCGATGTTTCGTTTCCAGCTGCCCTATCTCCCAACCGGGGATTATTCGGTGATCGCGGCGATAGCCGAGGGAACGCCAGAGAGTCATGCTCTTCATCATTGGATCGATGATGCCCTATTTTTTCGAGTGCACTCGAGTCATGTCCTGCGGGGGCTTATTGGCATTCCCATGTTGGCGATTGAATTTGAATCATCGGTGATGCCGTATGCCTCATCGTGAGAAGAACGTATGGATATGCCAAGAGGGGGTCTATGTTTTTGGGAGGCCGACAGGATGTTCCCTTGTTTGGGGTAAAGCTGTCCTGTTGGCCCAGACTTGGTGATGATCACGTGATGTATAAGGCAAAATCATGAGTGAGATTGAGCAACAGGCCTCATCCGGGAGGACACCATCGTTAGCCGGAGCAGGGCAGGAAACGGATGCGATTGAATCCGATGCGACCCGCCTGTCCCTTACTGAAAGAAAGCAGGCCATCATGTCCGATGTGACAGAACAACCAAAGCTTCCGTGGACAGGCGAGCGTTTTGTTCCGGGAGTCATTGGAGATATTGAGCTTGAGCATTTGCATCGCTATTATCTTGCCCGTGAACTGGCGATAGGAAAGGATGTGCTCGATATCGCAAGCGGGGAAGGTTATGGTTCCGCGCTGTTAGCTGAGGTTGCTCGCACGGTCGTGGGCGTGGATGCCTCCGAAGAGGTCATCCGGTATGCGAGTGAGCGCTATCAGCGATCGAATGTCCAATTTAAGCATGGAGTGTGTCGTCACATTCCACTTCCTGATGCCAGCGTAGACTTGATTGTGAGTTTTGAAACAATTGAGCATCATGACGAGCATCATGAAATGATGCGCGAGTTTGTTCGAGTCTTGCGCCCAGACGGCCTGGTTCTAATCTCCAGCCCGGACAAGGCTGAATATTCCGATAGGCCACAGTTCGCCAATGCCTTTCATGTGAAGGAACTCTATTTTGAAGAGTTTCAAGAACTGTTGTTGCATTACTTCAGGCATGCGCAGTTTTATGGCCAGCGAGTCCGTTATGGATCGTGTATTGGTCCGCTCAATAACGCCGCAACGCCCCCGGCAAACTTTCGATTATCCCAAGGGCGAGCCCATAAGTCTCTGAGCATACCTGAGCCTGTCTATTTCCTTGCCATAGCCGCGAATAGAGAGTTGCCGGTTCTTTCCACTGGGATATTTGTTCCGGAAGTTCCAGAGTATTGGCATCAACACACGGCGCTGCAGGCTGGTATCGAAGAACGCGATCAACGGCTTGGCCATCTTCAACGTCAGTTGCTAACGAAAGAGCAGGAATTACTCCGTGCTACCGCTGAACATGCACGTGTCCTTGAGGACCGGGATCAGCGCTTTGGCAGTCTGTATACCCGACTGCTGACGAAAGAGGAAGAATTACGGAGAGTGCATTCATCCTTGCTATGGCGAAACATCAGTAAGGTCAGGATCCTGAGGGAACGGTTTTGTCCGGAGGGCTCGTGGCGCGGCCGGCTTTGCGCAAGCCTGGTGCATTGGCTGAAGACGCCAGGTCGTCCTGCGACTCGAAGTCGGCAAGCAACCGGTGGGTCGGTTGATCGAGTACTCACCATCGCAAAATCAATGTTGCCCGTTGCCCCTCACCGGAAACATCAATGGGTGTCGTTTGTCTTTTCACGGTTTGGCTCTCTCTTTCAACAGACGGAGAGTTATCAGCGGTGGAAGGACACTCAACTGCTTGTCCTCGAGGAGTCTGGAACTCTGCATCTTTCCACTCAGGACCAGCCTCGCAAGCCGCTTGCTCTCATTCAGCTTGATCAGGGTGGGATCACAACGCTTGTCCAGTCCTTCAACTTCAGCCATGTGGAGCAGCCGTTGGTGTCCATTGTCATCCCTGTCTACAATCACTTGGAATACACCGTCTGTTGTTTGGCTTCGCTCTTGAAGCATGTGCCTCAGTGCAGCTTCGAGGTGATCATCGTTGACGATGGGTCTCATGATGAGACCCCCGATATTCTCTCAACCATAGAGAATATACGCTATTGTCGGAATGAGGAAAACGTTGGGTTCCTGCGTTCGTGCAATACAGGTGCGACGTTGGCCCGCGGCCAATATCTGGTGTTTCTGAATAATGACACACAGGTGCTTGAAGGATGGTTGGATGAATTAGTGAACACGTTTCAGGAATATTCCGATGTTGGCCTTGCGGGTTCAAAATTGTTGTATCCCAATGGCGTGCTCCAGGAAGCTGGAGCCATCATTAAGCCTGATGGTTCAGCGGAACTCGTCGGGTTGAATGGTGATCCGGACAGGCCTGAATATAACGTGGTGCGAGAGGTCGATTATTGCTCTGGGGCCTGCTTGCTCATTGAGGCCGAGTTATTCAAGACCTTGGGGGGATTTGATGACATCTATGCTCCCTGTTATTGCGAAGATTCGGATTTAGCCTTCCGGGTCAGAAAGATGGGGAAGCGGGTCTTCTATCAACCGCGTTCCGTGGTCGTTCACCATCTCAGCGTCAGTACCAATGATTCCGGTCACGCGAAAATGCCTCTGGTGGCTCGGAATGTCGACACGTTTGTTCAACGATGGAGCGATGAGTTGAAGAAGCTCAATGAGGTCCGTGCGATCGCCTTTTTCCTTCCTCAATACCACCCCATTCCTGAAAATGATCGGTGGTGGGGAAAAGGTTTTACGGAATGGACGAATGTGACGAAAGCCCGACCGAATTTCGAAGGCCATTATCAACCCCATCTTCCAGCAGATTTAGGGTTTTATGATTTACGTATGCCTGAGGTACGAGAAGAGCAGGCGCGGTTGGCTCGCCAGTACGGCATTTCGGCCTTCTGCTATTACTATTATTGGTTTGGGGGAAAGAAACTGCTGAACCGTCCCCTTGACGAAGTGCTGGAATCCGGTTCCCCGCACTTTCCTTTCTGCCTCTGTTGGGCCAATGAGAACTGGACGAGACGATGGGATGGCTGTGAAGAGGATATCCTTATCGCACAGAGTCATACGGAGGCGGATCATGCCGGCTTTATTGCGGAGATTGCCCCTGCGTTGATGGATGCACGGTATGTCAGGATTCATGGGAAACCGTTGGTGATCGTGTATCGGCTGGGCCAGCTCCCAGAGCCAAGACGGACCGCGGATTTGTGGCGGGAATACTGTGTGAACGCCGGGATTGGAGAAATTTATTTAGCCTATGTCCAGAGCTTTGAACGCATGCCGATGGGAGACGATCCAAGTCTCTATGGGTTTGATGCGGCCATTGAATTTCCGCCTCATCGCTATCCGGTACGAGCTGAGCTTTTCCAACCCTTGATCAATCCTGAGTATCAAGGGGTGTTATTTGACTATGTCCAGACATCCGAAAACTTTATCAGAAGACCATGGCCATCCTATAAATGCTTTAAGGCCGTGATGCCTTCGTGGGACAACACCGCTCGTCGGCAAGATGTTTCTCATGTCTTTGTGGGTGCCACTCCCGAACGATACGAATACTGGTTGCGACGGGTCGTTGAACAAACCAGGCGGCTCCATTTTGGAGACGAACGAATTGTGTTTATTAATGCGTGGAATGAATGGGCCGAAGGTAATCATTTGGAGCCCGATCGGCAATTCGGTCATCAATATCTGGTGGCCACAAAAAATGCTCTCGGATAACGGGCGGATCGCGATTTTCTATAAGAATGCCTATGTTTATATGGTTCAACGGAAAGCACGATTTTCTTCAATATGTGACTCAGATTAAATCGTATCAACTTGAGGCCGAGCGCTATCTTTCTTCGCAAAGTGAGGTTTCAGGATATTGTGTAGCGTGTCGGGGAGTGAGGAAATTCACGGTTAATGCTGGTGTCTATTTCGGACCTCTCCCTAATCTCCGGGAAGGATTAGTCTGTGAATGCGGGTTGGGGAATCGCAACCGACTAATCTATTCGGCCATTGCCTTGGAGACGGAAAATCATGCTGATGTGCAGATAGCGATATTGGAGAGAACCTCTATTTTGTTTCGACGTCTTCAGGAGACCTATCCCGAAATTATCGGGTCTGAATATATTGGAGAGGGTGTCCAGGGTGGAACTCTGCATACGGCGTGCGGAATCTCTGTCCGGCACGAGTCTATTACGGGATTGTCATTTCCATCATGTTCGCTCGATGTCATTGTTCATAATGATGTGCTGGAGCATGTGTTTGACTATAGAAAAGCGTTGGAAGAACTGTATCGTGTGCTGGGGAAAGGTGGGAGCCTCATTTTTACCTGCCCGTTTTTCTTTCGGCTTGATCGGGAACTTCAAAAGGCCAAGATCTTAGCGGATGGGTCACTAGAGTTTTTGATGGAGCCTGAGTACCATGGTGATCCGATTAACGCTCAAGGGGCGTTGACCTTTTATCACTATGGATGGGGATTGTTGGATGATTTGATCCGGTGCGGTTTTAGCGATGTCCGTGTCGGTGTTCATTACGATGTGTTTTCTGGATTGGTCTCGAATAATCATCCCGAGTATGACTATGGCAATATGCTCCCCATTATCATTCGTGCAGTGAAGTAATGGCTTTCGAAGCTGACGGATTGTGATGTGTGACTGATGGGTATTCCGGGATGGCAAGCGTTTCATCATTCCTTCAGGGGAATCCTGCGTATGGTCAATGCATCTGAACAACCGGAAAGCGTGAGAGACGAGATGGGAGTGTTGTGGCTGGATCTGCCGAATGCAGAGCAAGAAGCGGTGTCACGAGGCGCTCGATATCCTTCCCACTATCCGGGGATTGCCAGAGAGGTGATCAACGAGGGGTTTACCATTTTAAAAGGGGTCGTTGATCCCGGTCTTTGCGATGCGGTAGTCAGTGATTACCAACGATACCTTGAAACACATAAGAGATATGCCGACCAGTATATTGATGCCAAAGGGCGGCATCACCGGCTGGTAAATTTCCACATGTCATCCGAGAATGCCATGAAAATCGGATGTCACGATGAAATCATGAGGGTATTGGATTATCTCTTCGGGTATAAAGCCGGCATTTATACCTCGCTAACCTTTGAATATGGGACCGAGCAGCCGATTCATCGTGATGCACCTTTTTTTCATACCTTTCCAGTAAACTATTTTGTTGGCGCCTGGTGTGCGCTGGAGGACATAGAGCCGGATGCCGGTCCATTGATGTATGTGCCCGGAGGCCATCGATTTTCTTGTGATCAGCATGCGATCTATAAAAGGGTCCGGGATGAAAATCCTGGTCAGCCGGGTGATTGGGTTGTGCGCCATGCTCTCGAAGCCTACTATGGTGAAGTGATTGCCCGATCAGGGGCTATCGGAGGAACAAAGCAGGCTGTGTTGCAAAAGGGCGATGTGGCCATTTGGCATCCTCAACTGCCTCACGGCGGTGCCCCTGCTGCCAATCCACAGAAAACGCGGCGAAGTGTGGTGTTTCATTGTGCGCCAGAGACGTTGCAGGTCTATCAGCACGATGTGTTTTTTCAGTATGAGGACCCCGGGTTCCCTCCACCACGTTATGTCTTCGGATCCTATCAGGGCCGGAGTTATGCTCTTGCAGGGGATACGGCATTTCAATAGCCGTTGGCCGCAACAGATCGCGGTCGATGATATACCGTACACCGTATGACAATTTCTTGTCTCCTTCTTGCTTGGGAATGGATTGAAGGTATTGCGTGTTGGATTCTCTTCTATGCGTGCGGTTGTTCATTTGACGAGATCTCTTTGGAGGCCAGGAGAGGGATGAAACATCTGAATAGGGTCGTGGGCTAATCAATGGGTACTTTCGTGGATTTTGTGGGCGTGGCAAAACAGGCTGTTCGTCACCATGGAGGGATCTCCATGGTGTTCCGGCGCCTGTGGCAGGTGATGGCCTTTGAAGGATTTTCCGGGCTGAAGAAAAAAATCAGTCAGGTCATGGCTCATCGAAGGTCATTGTTGTCCAGCCACCAATCGGAAGGAATCACTCAATTAGGCCGGGTTAACGATTCCGGAAAAAATCCTATGGCTCCGAAGGCTCCGCTTGCTTCTGGAGCCCTTCTCCTTGGTCATCCTTTTGGGGTGTTGGGGATGGGTGAGCATGTTCGATTGTCGGCCTCAGCGTTTTCGGCGGCAGAAGTCCCATTCGGTATTCGTAATATCTATGGAGAATATGGATTGCACCTTGCCGAGATTCACCAGGATTTTCCTTTCAAAGATAAGATTGCCAAAGATGGTTGCTATAGGGCCAACGTCTTTCATATTAATGCGGACGAAATGGTGAATGCGCAAATACACCTTGGCAAGGATATTTTTACAGATCGGTACAATATTGGATATTGGGCCTGGGAGCTGAGCCAGTTCCCTCATGCGTGGCGTTCAGCCCTTCAGCTTGTCGATGAGGTGTGGGCTCCGTCACGGTTTATTGAACAGTCGATTGCCGATGCGACCTCTTTACCGGTCATCAGAATGCCGCTGGCCGTGGAGTTCCCGGAGCCAAACGGGATGACCAGGGAATCTTTTGGATTACCCGATGATCGGTTTTTATTTTTATTCTTTTTTGACTTTACCTCGTATGTCCAGCGGAAAAATCCAGAGGGAGCGATTCGTGCATTTTTGCAGGCGTTCCCCGATGTGGATGATGCATGCGCAGGTATTGTGATTAAAATGAATGGCATGGATTTGCGTCCTAAGGAATACCAAGCGTTTATTCAATCGATTGATTGTGAGGACCCTCGAATCATCTTGCTGGATAAAGTGTTGACTGACCGGGAAACGAAGTCTCTGGTGAAACTGTGTGATTGTTTTTTGTCGCTGCATCGGTCTGAAGGATTTGGTCGAGGCCTGGCGGAAGCCATGTATCTGGGGAAACCCGTGATTGCGACCGGGTATTCCGGGAATCTTGATTTTACCAACGAGCATAATTCGTGTCTCGTCGATTATCGGCTTATTCCGGTCAGGGATCATGAATATCCGTTTGCAAAGGGGCAGAAATGGGCTGACCCTGACATTGAACATGCGGTGTGGTTTATGAAGCGAGTCGTCAATGACACGCATTATGCCCAAACAATTGGTCAGCATGCGGCGGACTTCATTAAGACCTACCATAGCCCAAGCGCCGTTGGTGCAAAATATCGAGGTCGGCTTGCGGCGTTGAACCTGGTCTAGAGAATTGTGGAGTTTGGAACCCTATCCCTTTCATTAGGATAAATGGATTGTGTCGGGCACAGTTTTCCAATAGGTGTCGTGAAATTTCTTTCATGATGTGTAATCCAAGGATGTTAGAGGAATGAAGCCGGATCTGAGGGAAGTGGAGATGGTCTTTAATTTATTTGTTCCACCTGTCGGGGGAAGCTATGCCATGCGGAAGTCTCGGAATGTTCGCGATGGCTATGCCAGAGGGTGGGGGTTGCAATGCGGCCAAATGCGAGAGTCGGTGCGGGAGGATGCGTTATATCAAGAGGCCTGCAGGCTGGCTATGGGCCGTACCGTGGTATCTGAGGATAACCGGATGAACATTTTTTTGATTCTGAAATATTTTCTTCCCTATATTCCCTTTGGCCACATTGTCGAATTTGGATCCTATAAAGGGGGGAACGCGCTGTTTATGGCCTATGTAGTCGATCGCCTGTACCCTGGTAGAAAAGTCTTTGCCCTGGATACCTTTGCAGGGATGCCGCCAACCGAATCGGCTATTGATGCTCATGGGGCAGGTGACTTTCAAGACGTCGATTTAGGTGAGTTGCGAGAATTTGCTGAGCGAGAGGGTGTGAAAAACGTTGAGTTTATCAAAGGGTTATTCCAAGAGACCGGCCCCACTGTTGTTGACAAGGTCGGAAGCATTGTCTTGGCCCATATTGACTGTGATATTTATTCTGCCGTGGCCTTTTCGTATGATCTGGTGAAGAAATTCATGGTTCCAGGCGGGTATGTGGTGTTTGATGATGCGACCACCTCGAGTTGTTTAGGAGCGACCGAAGCAGTGGAAGAACTGGTGATTCGTCGTGACGGGTTGCATAGTGAGCAAATTTTCCCGCAGTTTGTCTTTCGATCTCCTGGAGATTGATAACCATCCTCCCCATTATGAGTCAACGTCATTATGAAAGAATGTAGCAAGTCGATTGCTCGTCGATTATCCGAGCCAAACTTCATTAACCGGTTTTTCGTCGGCAAGGGGCTGGATATCGGTGGTCATCCTGATCCGCTGGGGTTATATCAGGAATTGTTCTGTCGGATGGAAGATGTGCGAACATGGGATCTGGTTGATGGGAACGCGCAGTTTCTTGAGGGGGTGTCGGATGAGGCATTCGACTTTGTGCATAGCAGTCATTGCCTTGAGCATCTGCATGATCCTCGGGTAGGACTCCGCAATTGGTTTAGGGTGTTACGGCCAGGCGGCCATCTTGTGATCACGGTTCCGGATGAGGATTTATATGAACAGGGCCAGTTCCCGAGCACATTTAATGCTGACCATAAATGGACCTTTACCATTTTCAAGATGCAGTCATGGAGTGAACAGTCCCTGAATGTCCTGGATTTAGTGCGGGATCTTGGTTCTGCTGCCGAGCCAATCAAAATTGAACAGCTCGTTTCGACCTATCGGTTCAATCTTCCTAGGTACGACCAGACGTTGAGCTCAGTCGGGGAATGCGGTATCGAGATTGTCATTCGCAAGCGTCCCGTTGCAGAAGTGCATGCCGGTGGGCGTTGGGGTCGGCCCACAGACCAACCTCGAGACGAAGTACGAATTCACTTGAATCAGTACCGGGACGATCTTCGAACGCTTAAACATTTCAACCGGGAAAAGCCACCGTTTCACAATGACCAGCCGCTTTGATATCTGGAGGGTTCGGTGATTATTCGCGCGCGCGCGCCTCTTCGGCTTGGCCTGGCTGGCGGGGGAACAGACGTGTCGCCCTATTGTGATTTGTATGGCGGATGTGTGCTCAATGCCACGATTGATCGATACGCCTATGCGGTCCTGGAGGTGTTGACGGGCAATAGGGTGCAGTTTTGTTCTGCTGATCGACAGCATTTTAGTGAGTATGAGTTGGGAGAGCCGATTCCTCGCAATGGATGTGTCGATTTGCATCGGGCCGTGTATCTATACATGATCGAGCAGTTTAATGAAGGACGCCCGTTGCCCGTGAAAGTTACCACTTACTGCGATGCTCCGGTGGGATCCGGGCTTGGATCCTCCTCGACACTGGTCGTGGCGATGCTCAAAGCTTTTGCCGAATTACTGAATGTCCCGCTTGACGATTATGCATTGGCTCATTTGGCATTTAGGATTGAGCGAGTCGACTGTGGTCTGCAAGGTGGGAGACAAGATCAGTACGCGGCGACATTTGGGGGCTTTAACTTTATTGAGTTTTATGCAGACAATCGGGTGGTGGTCAATCCGTTGCGCATCAAAAACTGGATCATCTGTGAGCTGGAGGCCTCATTAGTGCTTTTTTTTACCGGGGTGTCGCGATCTTCCGCAAAGATCATCGCCGATCAGAGTACCAATGTGGAGGCTGGCACTGACTTGGCACTTTCTGCGATGCATGCCATGAAACGTGAAGCCTGCACGATGAAGGAAAGTCTGTTGAAAGGCGATTTTGCCGGATTGGTTGAGTCGATGCGTGAGGGATGGACCAGCAAGAAATGTTCAGCCAAGAGTGTGTCTAATCCGCATATCGATGAGATTTATGAAGCGGCTGTTAAAGCGGGAGCCTTGGCCGGCAAGGTATCCGGGGCTGGTGGTGGAGGGTTTATGATGTTTTTTGTCCCGCCGGAAAAAAGAATGGATGTGATTTTTGCGTTAAGAAATTTCTCCGGGCAAGTCAGTAACTGCCATTTTACCAAATACGGGATGCAAGGTTGGAAGATTGATTAAATTGAATCGTGTGGAAGAAGTCAGGCCGTGGTTGACTTCTTCTGATGTTGGCTTGAAAGAGCCAACTTGAATGTGTTGGTGAGGCAAACGGGTGATCGACTTCGTCCGAACAACGACAGACAGGGATGCTAAGTTTTTGAGCTGTCGGCTGATGCGTATTCAATTGAATGGTTCCCTGATTTGCTGAGCCACTGACCTTTTTTGATATCACCTGGTGTCATCATCCCCTGGCACGTGGTTGGTTTATGTTTGAAGACAGGAGTGATTCATTTGGTTCAAGTAGGAATCAGAAAGGCCGTTGTTCTGGTTGGGGGACGGGGCGAGAGGCTTCAGTCGGCCGTTCCCAATCTTCCCAAACCAATGGCGCCCGTTGGCGACCGACCATTTTTGGAATATATTCTCGATAGGCTTGTTGATGCTGGTGTGACCGATGTCATTATATCAGTGGGGTATAAGGCTGAGGTTATTCAAGAGCATTTTGGTCAGGCTTACCGCACACTTCAGATCCGGTATTCAAGGGAAAGTCATCCTTTGGGGACAGGGGGAGCAATGGCCTTAGCCCTAAAAGGGGAGGATTCTTCTCCGGCTTTGGTCCTCAATGGCGACACGCTCATTGACATTGATTATCCCGCGCTGATGGCCTGGTATGCACAGACCACATCTCTGGTGGCGATCGTGCTTCGGCATGTTCCTGATGTGAGCCGGTTTGGTGCGGTCGTGCTTGTGGGTGAACGGGTTGTTGAATTTCAAGAAAAGGGTCAGGAAGGCCCCGGGCTGGTGAACGCAGGGGTGTATGTTGTTCGACCGGAGATATTTTCCCAATATGGAAAAGGAGAGCACTTTTCCTTTGAGACGGATATTCTCCAACCATATTGTCGAGAGCTGCAGCCTCGCGCATTCGTCACGGCAGGATATTTTATTGATATCGGCACGCCAGGCGATTATGAACGCGCTCAGAAAGAAGCGCCCTTCATCCGGTTCAACTAAACGCCATCGGTTCCGCAACAATGGAGAGAGTGTGATGGGATTTGAGAAAGAGTGTGAACAGTTTTGGACGAAGGGATATCTCATTGTTCCAAACATGTTCGATCAGGAAGAAATGCATATTCTGAAAAATATCATCGTGAATCATGATGGCATGAAACAGCGGACCGAAGGTCTCATGCATAAAATGTCTCAGGGAAAGCGCCCTTCGTTTGAAACCATTTTTGTATGGAATGATACAGGGGGGAATGATGTCTTTGCCAAAGCTACTCGCCGTGCGGCGATATTTGATCGATTGGAATATTTTTTTAACGATTCTATCTACGTGTATCATAATAAAATTACCTTGAAATACCCTGGTATGGTTGGATTTCGCTATCATCAGGATTATGCGTATTGGTATGGAATGGGGAATTTGTATCCGGATATGGCCACGGTGCTCATTGCTGTGGATGAGATGACCAGAGAAAATGGGTGTTTGAAAATTCTCGAAGGTTCTCATAAGATGGGCAGGATTGACCATGTGTTTCATGATGGAGTTTCTGATAGTGGGGTTTGCCAGGACCGGCTGGCCGTGATTCAAGCGCGTTTACCAGAAGTGTACGTGGAATTGAAACGCGGAGATGTCGTCATGTTTCATTGTAATACCCTACATGGTTCGGATGATAACCATTCTGCCCATTCTCGAATTGCCTTAATCGGCTGCTATAACACCAAAGCGAATAACCCGTACAAGTCGGCAGGGGGCCATCCCTTCTATCAGGCTCAAGAACGAGTGTTGGAGAAAATTACCGAACAAGATTCAAGAAGCCTTCCTGATTTTGATTTACAATTTTCCTGATTTCACTTCAGAGTTTGTACCGGAGGATGACTGACCCGTTACCGTTTGACGATAGTTTATGGACAAATAACGATCGAACCTGAAATGACGAAGGTTTTGGTAAAGGCAAGGGAGGTAATATCAAAAATGAGACTTTTAGGGAATGTTCTTGTAGTCAGTATTATTTTAGTAGTGTTCGGATTCGAAAATTCGGCACTGGCTTACCTTGATCCCGGTACCGGGAGTATGGTGCTGCAGCTCTTGTTGGGTGGTATCGCCGGCGCCGCGGTGATTCTCAAATTGTACTGGAGGCGATTTGTGGGACTGTTCCGTGGACATGCTCGAGAAGAATCTGAACATTCCTCTTCTGAAGATCAGAAGTAATGAGTGGTGTCCAACCCCTTCCAGGATCCTTTCGTGATCCCAGTGGGAATGTGTATCAGGTTGAGGGGCGTATCCTTAGGACGGTCAATGAATGTTTTTCTCAGGACTTTGATTTTGTCACTTCAACAGGATTATTGAAGAGCCTTGCGGCCGAAGGCTTGCTCCTTCCCTTTGAATTCGTGTCTTCAGACATTCTGAAGCTCTCAGATCCAAAGCCTCGGTATGTGTTGGAAACTCCTAGGCTCCCATTTATTTCCTTCCCGTATGAATGGTCATTTTCGGCTCTGAAGGCCGCCGCCCTCCTGCATGTACGAATCCATTTGCAAGCATTGGAAGTCGGTGTCACGCTTTCCGATGCCTCGGCTTACAATATCCAATTTCAGGGGAATCACCCAGTTTTCATTGATCATCTCTCCTTTCGGCGCTACCAATCCGGTGAAATGTGGGTTGGTCACCGTCAATTTTGCGAACAATTCCTGAACCCTCTTTTGCTTCGTGCATTTTTTGGAATATCCCACAACGCGTGGTATCGGGGAACGCAGGAAGGAATTACCACTGGAGAGATCCGAAGACTACTAAAATGGCGACATTACTGGAAGTGGAATGTATTGACCCACGTCGTTCTGCAAGATCTTTTCCAAAAAACCTCCACAACGCACACCAAAAGCCTTCAGGATCATTCTTTAGCCACGGCATCGTTCCCTCTTTCTTCTTTCAAGCATATGCTGAAAAAAATGTCTAGCTGGATTAGCCAATTGACACCCCTGAATAAGGGAGAAAGCACCTGGGGGGACTACGACAAAACCTGTAGTTATTCCTCAATAGAAACCAAATCCAAAAAGCAATTCATCCTTGAATTTGCCCAAAAGGTCCAGCCCACACTGTTATGGGATTTTGGGTGCAATACGGGGGAATATTCGGAGACGGCGTTGGAAGGCGGGGCCCGGTACGTGGTGGGATTTGATTTTGACCAGGGAGCGTTGGATCGCAGCTACCATCGAGCATCCGAGAGGCGCCTCTCCTTTCAGGCTCTGTTTATGGATGCGGCTAATCCGAGCCCGAATCAAGGGTGGAATGGTCTGGAACGAGAGAGCCTTCAGTCCAGGGCCTCAGCGGATGCCGTGTTCGCACTGGCTCTTGTTCATCACTTGGCTATTGCCAGGAATATTCCTTTGGTTCAGGTTGTGAATTGGCTGATCTCTCTTGCGCCACAGGGGGTCATCGAATTTGTTCCTAAAAATGATCCCATGGTGCAAGAGTTGTTGAGCCTTCGTCAGGATATTTTCCCTGATTACACCTTTGAAAATTTCATCGCACTTCTTAAAGAAAAGGCAGTTGTTGTCAAGATTGAAACCGTCTCAAAAAGCGGACGAATGTTAGTGTGGTTTACACGCATGTAATTCAGGGAAATTGAACCTGATCAAATTAGAGTCAGAAGTCGAAGCATCGAAAGAAAATCTGGGGTGTCGCTGACATACGCCTGGAACATATCCGCGCGCTTTCCGAAAAGACACTTTTTGTCGTCACCAAAAAAAATCTGAATTTGGGCTTAATCCCCTTCAACAGGGACCTGCATGCATGACGATAAAAGATCATCAAAGCAAGACCACTTCATCAGATGAGCCATATATGACTGGTAAGCGTGTGGTCTTCATTGATTTTCTGCATCTGTTTGCTCTCGTTGGCTTCGCCGTCGCGCAGCCGCTCTATGACCTCCTTGGCCAGAATCCCGAGTTTTTTGTTTCTCATAAGGCCAGTCCGGGGCTTATCATCGGTATGGTCTTCGTCCTCTCGATTGGTGTGGCACTAGGCCTGGTGCTGCTTGAATTGGCTGCTTGGCTAGTCGGTGAGCGTGTTCGGCGCAGCATGCATTGGGTTTTTGTCTTCGGCCTGGCGGTCCTGACAGTCCTGCCTCCGGCGCAGCGAGTGGTCCACGGGACCGATCTCCTGATTGTCGGGTTCGCATTGCTGATCGGCTTTTTCTTTTCGGTACTCTATGTGCGCTGGCAGACAGTCCGTCTGTTCGTCACGGTGCTCTCACCTGCCGTGTTGGCATTTCCGCTGTGGTTTTTGTTGTTTACCCCCGTGGGTCGGCTTGTCATGCCGGATGCCATTGAAGCACAGGCGGACATTGAGATTAACAATCCGGTCCCGGTTGTCCTTATTGTGCTGGATGAATTCAACATCACAGCGTTATTGGATGCCGAAGGTCGGATTGATCCGGTGCGTTTCCCAAACTTTGCCGCCTTGGCGTCCCAAAGTCAGTGGTTTACCAATGCAGCGGCAACTTATGTAGAAACCGCAGTAGCGGTGTCTGCTATTTTGACGGGGCGGAAACCGAGAGCGGATGTTCGGCTCAACCCGACGGCAACAGATCATCCTCAAAATCTGTTCACAATTCTGGGAGATCACTATCGTCTTAATGTATTTGAGCCCGTGACAAGATTATGTCCTCCTGAACTATGCAAGGAAGAAGATGAGGCGGGTGCGTCCTTTCGTTACCAGTCGTTTTTTGCAGATCTGGTGGTGATATTTTTACATATCATTTCGCCGCCAAAATTAGGAAAACACTTACCACCGCTCCATGCTCAATGGACGGGTTTTGGTGGGGAATTGTTGAAAAAGGGGATTCTTACGCAGACCGAGGTTGGTAGCCATCTCGATGCTCCTGCCGGGGGAAATACTTCAAGAGATATGCGCCTTACCTCTTTCCTTTCTCACATAAAAGACAGTTCCAACCCTGTCCTCCATTTCCTTCATGTCGTCCTGCCTCATACGAAATATGAGTATCTGGTGTCCGGTCATCAATATGTAAGCAAAAGCGGACACATTCCTGCCGGTTGGATTGATGGCCCTGGTTGGGGGGGGAGGTGGATAGGGAAAGAACCGTTGATTCTCACCGCGTATCACCAATACCTTCAGCAAATTGGATATGTTGACCGGTTCCTAGGGAAATTGCGACGTTCACTTGAATCCGCACATCTTTACGATAAGGCTCTGATTATTGTGACAGCAGATCATGGTGTTTCCTTTCAGCGTGGGCTATCCATGCGAGAAGTGCAAAAAGGGAATGAGAGTGACATTTTGAAGGTTCCCATGTTCGTCAAGCTGCCCGGGCAACGAGAGGGGACCGTCAGTGAGCGACTTGTCAGTGGCATTGATGTGTTGCCAACGATTGCCGATGTACTTGGTTTAAAGATCCCCAAGGCTATAGATGGGTTTTCCATGTTGGATCATGAAATCCCACCGAGGGACGAGGTAGATTTTCTCGGAGTAGGAAAAATCAAAGCCCAGGACCTGAAGGGATTTCCTCGTCTCAAGTGGCAGGTCGAACATTTTGGAGAGCACACTTCACTCGACCGACTTGTGCCAAAGGGGCCGGCTTCAAGCTTGATTGGACAAGACCTCGCCGAGTTGGTCATTGGTCACTCGCCTTCCCTGCAATATATCAATGAAAATCTCAATCAATTACATCAGGTGAATCTTGAAGGCGGGTATCTGCCTGCTCTTTTTAGCGGACAAATTATAGGAACGAGTCGTCGAAACTTACCCATTGCAGTTTCTCTCAATGGCCGAATTTTGGCGACCACTGAAGCATCCTTATGGGATGGAAAACGGAATTATTTCTCCGTGTTATTTCCCCCTTCAGCCTTCCAGCAGGGCGAGAACAAAGTCAGTGTTTTTCTGATTGGAGAAAAGGAGACAGAATTAACTCACGTACCCTTGCTCATTCCAGGGACTTTGAGTCATGAGCCGTCAATGATTAATTTGCACCAGGAAGCTTCGGGACAAGTAAAGCTTGTCTACTCCGATGAGCGAGAAATCTTAGTCGATGTGGGTAAAAAATACCTGACTGGCAATCTGGATCGTGTCACTCTTTCAGGGGAGGCATTGGTTGTGGAAGGATGGGCAGCTGATCTTGAAAAGAATCAACCGGCTGAAGAGGTTTTCATCTTCGCAGGCGGGAAACAAGTGTCTAGCGTAGAACTTGGAATCTCGAGACAAGATGTAGTTGAGGCACACCAACAGAAGGCGTTATTGCACAGTGGGTTCAGTATTAAAATTCCTTTGAAAGTTCTCAAGCCTTATCCGAGAGAGATCAAATTAATTGTTGTCTCACTCAGCGACCGAGCATGGGAATTCTCCTTTTCTCCTAAACAAACGGATTTTATTCGCTCCACGCTTGAGAAAGACGGTTTGAGCCAATGACCCAGGCAATAAAGGCAAGGTAAGTCATTAGTCATTGCAAGGCCAAGCTATAGCGCAACTCGTTTTAGAGCGGGATAATGTCCACACAATTAATTGTGTGAGGAACAGCTCCAGCTCCTGTCATTGAATCCCGATGTCGTTGTGCAGCACTGGCCATTCGAACCCTTATCGGATTTTTGGAGAAACGTCCTCGGGCCGGAATTTGGGGGCAGGTCTTGTTGATCCGTCTGGCCTCCCGTTTCAATCCATGGGGATAAGCTTGCCTTTGTTCATCTGGTTTTGGAGAAACCAGGAAATAATTATTTAATCGATAATTGCCGTCTGAATTTCCCCTTTTTCCCCGTCTCCTTGGCGGGGAGCTTACCGTGCAAGCCTTGAAGCGCATGAAACAGAACTTGGCCATTGCTGTTGGATCGACAATTGTTGCTATTTTCCTAATGGAAGCCTTACTACGTGGCATTGGAATTCCAGCTACACTTAACTCAGGTTGGGGGTGGGAAAACTCCGCGGGCAGAAAATTATCGAAATATGATATTTTGACAACCAATCAATTTGGCTATCGAGGGCAACACATTACCTATCACCCAGATGACTATGTGGTGCTGCTTGTCGGCGACAGTCAGGTCGAAGCGTATGCCGGTCGGCCGGAACATATGCCTGAACAGTTTCTTCAGGAATCTCTAGCGAGTCAGTTGCATAAACCGGTAAAAGTGTTTTCCCTTGCCTCTTCAGGGTGGGGGCAGGACCAACAGCTACTCGCCTTACAAGAATACTTTAGGGTGTATAGGGCAGACTTGGTTGTATTATGGGCGACCCCAGGAAATGATTTTTGGGAAAATGCCTTTCCAGATCGAAGTGCGACTCAGCAGGCGGGACACTTGAAGCCAACCTTTAGGCTGATAGATCGGGAGTTGTATGGCCCTTATTTTACATCCGGATCCTATCTGCATGATAGTGCCATTGCGCAATTAGTAGAGTCTGGTCTTGCGAATATTAGACAAGAAACATTGGAGCAACGCATTCTTAGGGAGTGGCTTAAAGACATGCCCACGCCTCATGAAAGCAATAAACAGACACATGAATATTTATGCGAGGGACTGACAGTAATCAATCAAGTAGAGTTTTACAAAACGATATTTGAACTCAACAATAATATTGGTTACACGGTAAAGTCCGGAGAGGACGTTCTAAATAGCCGGAGCCATTTTTCTGCCTATATGTTAGATCCGTCCAGGCGAGATGGATATCTTATCGCAATTACTGAAAGTCTTTTGCGGCACGTAAAAGAGGAAGTGGAAAATAATGATTCCCAATTTCTTGTTTTCTATCCTGTTCGAGAAGATTTTGATAAGCGCGGAATGGAAATGGTTAAATGTGTGTCCGATTCTCAAGGAAATACATTTAGAGTTTCCTTAGACTATAAAAGTTTGTTGCAAAGGGTGATGTCTTCTGATCACCTTGTTGTCTTTGATTTACCAGGGGGTAACCAAATCGTCGTTTCACCGAATGATCGGCACTTAAATGATTTTGGAAATGAATTAGTGATGAAGAAACTGTCTTTGAGCCTGATGGAGCGTTCTCTATTCAATTGATGATCATTTTCTCTCTCTGAGGCTTTGGTGACAGGTTGGTTCGTCAATCCTTCGCACAATAATCGTCTTAATCTGATGATGGCAAAACCGCAGACATACCGGCCCTCCTCCGTCGTGGGGGGATATGCCCAGGGAAGGCTCGACGGACTTTAAGCCCATGTCCGCGAAAATAAGCTTCTCCCTTCTGCTGGACCTTTTGGACGGCGCCACCCCCGGCTCACATTCGATCGGCGGCAACGGCTCGGTATGGGCGCGCGGGCTATAGGCTGCTACCGAGTCCCGGGACTACCAGGTCTCCAATGCTTTATAGGGTCCGCAGAAGTAAAAAGTGTTATCCATGTCTACGGTCTATGCATATCCCCACTGGGTGAGCCGGTTAGCAGACAGTTTTCTAATAAATTGCGGCTGGTTGTGACCTATTAGGAAAAATCGATGAGATCTGGATCAATGGAGGGTATTCTGGATACGCAGAAGCTTTGTTCTGTCATCATTGTTACCTATAACTCCAGCTCGTGCATCGGCGCCTGCCTGGCTCCCCTGCTAGGCATGTCGGATGTTGAGCTGGTGGTTGTGGATAATGATTCGAAGGATGGAACTGCCGCGCAAGTCCGGAAGGAATTTCCAAAAGTCACGCTAATTGCTCTCCAAGAAAATATCGGCTTTGGGCGTGCGTGCAATATTGGGGTGGCGGCGTCAAGTGGATCCTTTGTTCTATTATTGAACCCGGACGCCGTTGCGCCGGCACAGGCCATCCGAACGCTTATCGAATTTTGTAAGAAGCATCCTCGAGCTGGGATTGCCGGGGGACGCCTTGTTGATCCGTCTGGCCTGCCTTTGCAATCCATGGGGGATCGGCCATCGTTGCTCCGGCTTGTGCTGGATAAGCCGATGGCCTGGGTAGCTCAGCGTGTGGGGCTTCGTGGTTTGTTTCGTCGGGTGTTGGGCCAGTGGTCTGCGAAATTTCGTTTGTCCCGTGAAGCGGAGCCGGTGGCGTGGGTGTCAGGTGCATTCCTCTGTTGTCGGCGTTCAATCTGGAATGAACTTGGCGGCTTTGATGAACAATTCTTTTTGTATTACGAAGACGTCGACCTGTGTCTCAGGGCCTCGCAAGCTGGCTGGGGGGTGTGGCATGTGCCTGATGCGGTCGTGGAGCATCAATCGGGAGCGTCATTCGAGGGCGATGTGAATGTCCAAAAACGCATCTACTATGCCAGCCAACGGAATTTTTTTCGAAAGCACCAGGGAGCAAGTGCGGCTTCCCTCCTGCCATTGGCGCAAAAACTGTATTGTTGGCGGCAATCTTGGGAAAACCCTCGTTTGTGATCATTTGGACTTGGTGGGCTGCTTGTGTCTCGTTTGTCCAAATTATTGAATGGCGATGTTTTTGAAAATAGCCTCTTATGGAGAGCATCCAGGTTTTCTCCGATTCTCTCCATGACGCCAAGCGAGAGCCCCTGACCGTTTTCCTGAAATCGGGAAATGAAGACATCAACCGGTCTGCTTTTGATGATGGCCATTTACAGGAAGGTTTGACAGGTCTTGAACGCGTTCTTGCTAGAATGGGGGAGCCTCGTCGGCATTTGGCAGCGGGGCACGATTGAGGACATCAAGTGCAATGCCTGTTGAAAGATTCAGAAAGACGGAAGACCTGTTCTTTATTGAGGAGTGCCATGGGACAGGTTGTGGTGAGGGCGGCTCTGCCAGGGGTTGGTGGCGAGGATGAAACGATCATGAGTGGTACGCTTGCGGTTAATGCGTCTATTGTCGATCCGTACGCGAGTGGACTGGGAGTCTATACCATTCAGCTTGTCAAAGAGTTGGAAAAGATTCGTCATGATCTTATTGTGTATACGTCATGTTCAGAAGCCTTTCAGCTTACGTCGGCGAAGAGCAGGAACATTTTCTTTCCACTCGCGCCCGCTTATGGGAAAAAGGCTCATGTGGCCCGCCTGATTTGGACTCAAACCGTTTTGCCTTTGCGACTGTTCAAGGACAATATCTCACAAATCTTTTCCCCAATTCCGGAATATGTGTTGGGAACCCGTATTCCCCAAACTGTGGTCGTTCATGATCTGATCCCTCTTAAATTTCCTCAGGATTACCCTTTTCAATATCAATATTTTCGCTGGTATGTCGCTCCTCTTTTACGAAAGGCCAAAAAGATTATTACGGTGTCCGAACAATCGAAAGCCGATTTGATTGCTCACTTAAAGATTAACCCATGTCACATCAACGTCGTTCCTGGGGGATGCAATCATGACGACTTCCATCCTCATATAGATCCTGCTCAGATAAAACTGCGGTATGGTCTTCATCGATATCTGCTCTATGTCGGGAATCTTCACCCTCATAAAAATCCCGCCAGATTAATCCAGGCTTTTGCTCGTTTTGCATCACGGGTTCCTCACCAATTAGTTATCGTTGGGAAAAAAGATCCACGGTTTTACCCGTTCCTGGAAACGCTTGTAGCGAAATTAGGGCTTCATGGTCGTGTGGTATTCCTGGATTATGTCAAACAAGCTGATCTTGGAGGCGTGTATGCTGGAGCCGAGATGTTCGCGTTCCCCTCTCTGTATGAGGGATTTGGGCTTCCTCTTGTGGAAGCCATGGCTTGCGGCATTCCGGTCGTTTCAGGAAACAGCGGCGCCACGGCGGAAGTGGTCGGAGACGCCGGGATTCTCGTTGACCCCCGCAGTGTGAAAGATTTGTCAGAAGCTCTGGAGTATGTTCTGACCACACAGGGGATTCGTCAGGATCTCCGGCAGCGCGGCTTGAGACGAGCGCAAGGATTTCGTTGGGAGAAAACGGCTAAACACGTCTCTGAAATTATTGAAGGCGTGTCACGGTGAAAGTGGCGCTTGTTCATGATTGGCTGACCGGCATGCGAGGGGGGGAACGGTGTCTCGAAGCGTTGTGTGAATTATTCCCTGATGCCCCCATATATACGCTGTTCTATGTGAAAGGCAGTGTGTCCGAGGGGATTGAGCGGCATCCTATTATTCCGAGTTATCTTAACGCGGTTCCATTTGTGAAGAGTCGGTATCGGTATTTGCTCCCTTTCTTTCCTTCAGCCATCCAGCGGTTGGATTTCCAACAGTATGATTTAGTAGTCAGTTCGAGTCATTGCGTGGCCAAGGGCATTCGAGTGCCTCAAGGAACCTGCCATATTTCCTACGTTCATACCCCCATGCGGTATATCTGGGATGGATTTGATACCTATTTTGGAAATGCCGGCCTTTGGAATGTTGGCAGATTGGGGATGGGCCTTTTTCGAACACGACTTCAGCAGTGGGATGTGGAATCCAATGCTCATGTGAGTCGTTTTATTGCCAATTCGCATAATGTGTCGGAACGAATCATGCGACAGTATGGAAGGTCGGCGTGCGTGGTGTACCCTCCAGTTGATTGGCGGGCATTTCAGGTGTCGCATCGGCATGAAGGATTTTACTTGATGGTCACGGCCTTTGCGCCCTATAAAAAAGTCGATTTGGCCATTGAAGCCGCGAATACGCTAGGGTTTCCGTTGAAAATTGTTGGGCATGGGCAGGATGAGAAACGATTAAGGCGAATGGCCGGTCCAAGTGTCGAGTTTCTTGGCTGGCAGTCGGACTATCGGGTTCGAGACTATTACAGCCGGTGTCTGGCCGTTCTCTTCCCCGGTGAAGAGGATTTTGGTATTGTGCCTTTGGAGGCGATGGCCACCGGGAAACCGGTGATTGCGTATGGAAAGGGTGGAGCCTTAGAAACCATTATTCCTCTCAATCCTCTCCCCAAACAAGGTGAACATCATTCCGACCGGGGTGCTCAAACGAGTGGATCTCCATCTGGACCGACCGGGGTCTTTCACTATGAGCAGTCAGTCGAAGCGATCATTGAGGCGATTCAGTTGTTCACACAGCACCGCACTGATTTCGATCCGGATGCGATTCGGGCGCATGTTGAACCGTTCGATCGCTCCCATTTTAAGCAGAGGATGCAACAAGTGATCATGTCTGGTTACCATGAATTTCGTCGTGTCCCACCATGTTGAAACGCCACAGTGAATTTTTAAAAAATCTTCTCTTCCTGTCCGATTTGGTGGTGATTTGCGTGTGTTGGGTGGGCGCCTACTTCATTCGCTTTTCTGTGCCGCTGTTTCCTATCACCAAAGGCATTCCTCCCATTGACCCGTATCTCTGGCTGCTCTTCCCGATTGTCGCCGTATGGGGGATCTGTTTTTATTCGTTTAATTTGTATCGGCCTCGAAGAATGGGCTCTCATCTGGCAGAATTTGTGGATATTGCCAAGGCCAATACGCTGAGTATTCTGATCCTGGTCGCGTTGACGTTTTTCTCGAAGCCGTTTGAATTTTCCCGGTTGGTGATCGTGTATTTTTGGCTGCTGAATCTGGTGGTGTTGGGTTGTTCCCGTATGGTCTTTCGGGAAATTCTCAGGGTCTTCCGGCGGATGGGATACAACCAACGGCAGGTGGTCATTATCGGAGCCGGAAAACTCGGCCAGCGTGTCGGAGATATGCTCAACATGCATCCCGAGCTTGGGCTGCAGGTTCGTGGGTATTTGACCCGGAATGCGGAGAAGGTTGGACAAGTCTTGGAAGGGATACCTGTCATTGGAACGTTTGCCCAAGCGTCAGATATTTTAACCGGCAATGTGGACATCGTATTTTTGTGTTTGCCGCCGGAAGTCGAATGTGAAGCTGAGGGACTGATGAAAATCCTGTCTGCGACCACAGCCGGAGTGAAGATCATTCCATCCATTTATGAATTCGTGACGTTGCGAGCGGAGGCCGAAATGTTTGAGGGCCTTCCTATTATTACCCTGCAAGGATCTCCGCTCTACGGGTGGAATTTGTTTCTGAAGCGGATCGTTGATGTCTGTGGTGCGGCCGTGGCCTTGGTGGTGGCCTCACCCATAGCGTTGATGATTGCGGTGCTCATCAAGCTCACCTCTCCCGGTCCTGTCTTCTACCGGCAGACCCGGGTTGGTCTCGATGGCAGATCGTTTGATATCGTCAAAATTCGGACCATGCACATGGATGCCGAAGAAAAGACGGGTCCCATATGGGCCCAGGCACAGGACCCACGCAGGACGCTCATCGGGACGTTTCTTCGACGCACCAGTTTGGATGAATTGCCTCAATTCTGGAATGTCCTAAAGGGAGAGATGAGTATCGTGGGTCCGCGGCCCGAGCGACCGGAGTTTATCGAGCAATTCCGGGCACAAATTCCCCAATATAACCTGCGTCACAAAATGAAAGCCGGGATTACGGGCTGGGCACAGATTAATGGATTGCGCGGGAATACCTGTTGGGAAAAACGGTTGGCGTATGACATGTATTACATAGAGCATTGGTCGTTATGGCTGGATGTGAAAATTATGGTTATGACTCTTTGGAAGGGATTGATTCATCGTGAGGCGTATTAGCCTTTTCCCCTGCCGTGGTAGACCCAGATCCCCTTCGCCCCTTTTGGGGAGACCTGGCTGTGCGCCATAGCGCTTCGGCAAAGGCGTGTGGCTGGGGTGAGGGGGGAAGGCGTTTTTGAAAGTGAAAACACGAGAGGCGTGAGAGGTCAGCCGAGAGTCGTTATGCCCGACATTTGTTATCGGGCATCCATCTTCCTCCACAAGGTCATTCCCGACGTTCGTAATCGGGCATCCATCTTCTCTTCCGTTCCCCCGCAGCGAGTCACCAGCCATCCATCTTCTCCGCTCTATCATTCCCGCAGTCCCTGGCCGAAATCTCCCAGTTGTCATCCTGATTATTATGAAAGTGCTGTATTCCGTCATGGTCGAGAGTAGGATACGTTTTCAAGGAGGAGGACCATTATGGAATACATCGCACTGGATGTTCACAAGCGGTACACCTGGGCCCGCGTCGAGAATGCCCACGGCGACCGGGTGACGGAGCAACGAGTGCTCCATCAGCGCGGGGCGATTCAGGTGTTTATGCAGCAATGGACCGCCGGCTCGCCTGTGGCGGTGGAGACCGTGGGCAACTGGTATTGGGTGGTCGATGAGATCGAGGCGGGCGGCGGCCAGCCGCAGTTGGTGAACGCCCGCTTGGCCAAACTGATGATCGGGAGCGTCAACAAGAGCGACAAGCTGGATGCCCAAGGGCTGAACCGGCTGCAACGCACCGGCACGCTGCCGACGGTGTGGATCCCGTCCGCGGCCGTGCGGGATGCGCGGGAACTGCCGCGTACCCGCATGGTCTTCAGTCATCAACGCACGCAGCTGAAGAATCGCGTGCTGGCCACCGTGGCCAAGTATGGCCTGGGGATCGACGGCGTCAGCGATGCGTTTGGCAAGCGCGGGCGACAGGTCCTGAGCACGCTGGTGCCTCAGTTGCCCCCGCAGACGCAACAGGCGGTCACCTGCCTGCTGACGCAACTGGATCAAGTGGAGGCGACGCTCACGCTGTTGGAAGACCAGATGCGGGCGGTGTTTGCTCCCTGTCCCCAGACGGCCTGGCTCAAGACGCTGCCGGGCGTGGGGGAGCTTTTGGCGGTGGTGATCTGGACAGAGATTGGCACGGTGGCGCGCTTCCGTCGCGCCGAGGCGTTGGCCAGCTACAGTGGCTTGGTGGCGCGGGAGCACTCTAGTGGGGGCAAGTTCCACTTTGGCGCCATCCGCCGCGATGTGAATCAGTATCTGAAGTGGGCCTTTGTGGAAGCGGCCAACAGTGCCGTGTTGAATCGGGCGCGGTGCGGGTACACGCACATCAGCCAGCTCTACGACCGTCTTCGCGGGCGTCGGGGGCATGGCAAAGCGAAGGTGGCCGTCGCGCGACACTTGGCGGAAGCGAGTTTCTGGATGTTGACCAAGGGCGAGCCCTATCGGGCCCCGACGTCGTCCACACCACGGTAAGCGCGTGGTGCTCATGGGGCCCTTGAGCCCCGTATCCTGATTGCGACACCGTGGTGACATGATTCTCTGCCGCTCGAGACGGCGAATAGATGAGTCCGAGATGATCGGGAGGCGACAAGGGGCGCTGACAGGGAGAGGTAGGGCTAACAGCATGGGGTTAGGTGACGGCATACAGGTTAGCACTTGACAAAACTTTCATAGATGAGCCAGCGGCGAAGGATCTGTGCCCAAAGCAAAACCACGTAGGGGCAGCGAAAACACCCTCCCCATTCCGTCATGCCCGACAGTAGTAATCGGGCATCCATCTTCGCTTTCTCCGGATTCCCGGCGAAGGATCTGTGCCCCAAGCGCAACCACGCAGGGTCACCAAAACGCCCTCCCCATTCCGTCATGCCCGACAGTTGTTATCGGGCATCCATCTTCATTCTCTCAACCGATCGAGACCAGAGAAAACCGAAAAGAAGAAGTCCCTCCCACTCCAATTCGAGGGCAGCTCATAGCTGATAGACATGGGATAAAGGGGAAACTCCCATCCTTCACGGAGGACTATGCAGAAGCACGACTCCCGACCCCATACTCTGTTGTCATCCTGATCCCTTCTCCCCATTGTCATCCTGATCCATTCGACTTCGCTCAGGACAAGGGCTCCGCGAAGGATCTGTGCCCCAAGCGAACCCACGTAGGGCCAGCAAAATCCCCTCCCAGTCGTCATGCCCGACACATGTTGGAGACTGTCCCTTCTTCGAGGGACATAGTTTCACGTTGGGTGCGGTGATCATCTCTCAAAAGTCAATACTCATGTCTGACCCCAAATATGACCCCAAATACGGTTGGCTGACCTGCAGGTGGTGGGCATGTGGAACCTCTTCATTTGCTCTGCTGGCCGCTATCTCCCGTCCCTTCTATCAGTAGTAAAGATGGATGCCCGATAATGGATGTCGGGCATGACGGAGAAGGTTGAGGCGAGGGGGATGAATAACTACAAGGCTTTTTGTGGTGAGTTTTCTCGGCGTGTGGGGATGATGAGAGTGCATAGCTTGACGATGGGTTCCCACTTACTTTTTATGGGGTGTTGCTGAAGGCAGAATGAAACACCTTACCCATGGTCAAGGGTGGAGTTGACGCTCCACCTGTGGAGCGCCGGTGTTGAGCCGTGTCGAAGGTGGTGGCTCAACGCGGCTTCACTCTAATGGGCGTTGGGCCAAAGCCTTTCTGGAATAGTCGAGAGAGAGGCCTGGCGCTCATCTCCGAGGGGGAGTAGGGCAGAAGGCATTATTTGATTCGTGTCCCGGCAGGGATCTCGTGAGGCATATTGAGAAGTTCGAGGACCTCTTGATCTCCTGCGGCTAAGACCATGCCTTGTGATTCAATCCCCATCAATTTGGCCGGCTTGAGATTGGCCACGACGACAATGGTTCGGCCGATCAATTCTTCCGGGGCATATTTTTTCCCTATTCCAGCCACAATTTGACGCTGTTCTGTGCCGATATCCACCTGGAGCTTGAGAAGTTTTTCAGACTTCGGGACACGTTCCGCCGCTAAGACTTTTGCCACCTTCAATTGGACTTTTTGGAAATCCGCAATGCCGATCTGTGTCACGTCGCTTGGTGCTGGTTGGTGTTGGGTCGGTTGAGAGGGCTGAGGTGTGTCCATGTTTGGCGTGCTCGGGTGAATGGTCGTTTTCTGTTCCGGGCTCTTTTGGGAGTCCGATGGACGGGAATCTTTTCTGGGAAATAACGAAGCGCCTTTACAGGTCTGCCCGCTGTAGCTATATGCACCCCAACGAGGAAATTCTTGCAACACGGGTGTGGAAAAATTGGTCGACAACCCCAGGCGGGCCTTCATCGTTTCGGCGATGGTTGGCATAAAGGGATATACCGCCAACGTGAGAAATCGCAAGACCTCCGTGAGATGAAATAAGACGGTGTGAAGGCGAGGGGTGTTCGCAGGATCTTTGGCCAACATCCACGGAGCGGTTTTGTCGATATATTGATTGGCTGACTGGACCAAGCCCCACGTGGTTTCCAGTGCGCGATTAAATTCTAAGTGGCGAAGGTGCGCGTCAATGGAAGGGAAAAGGGATGAAGCCGCATGCTGGAGTTGGCGCTCCTGATCGGTTTCGTGTTGGGCGTCAGGTTGAGGGACGGTATTGTTGGAGAAATTCGCCAGCATCGTGAGGGTGCGGGACAGGAGATTGCCAAGATCGTTGGCTAATTCCGCGTTGTACCGGCTACCGAATGCCGTGATGGAGAAATCTCCATCCTGGCCGAATGGCACTTCCCTCAAGAGGAAATAGCGAAAGGCATCAGCGCCGAATTCTTCTATCATGGTATAGGGATCAACGACATTCCCTCGACTTTTTGACATCTTTTCCCCATTCACGGTCCACCAGCCATGCGCAAAGATGGATTGAGGGAGGGGCAGTTCCAAGCCCATCAACATGGTCGACCAGTACACGGCATGGGTGGTCAGGATATCTTTTCCGACCAGGTGGAGCGACGCGGGCCAAAACTTTGAGGAGCTGGGAGTAGGGGAGACGTACTCAAGGGCTGACAGGTAATTGACTAAGGCGTCAAACCACACATAGGCCACGCACTCCCGGTCAAATGGCAATTCGACGCCCCAGGATAACCGGGATTTTGGTCGGGAAATCGATAGATCTTCAAGTGGCTTTTGCAGAAATCCTAAGACCTCATTGCGACGGGAGTCCGGCTGAATGAAGTCAGGATGTTTCTGGATATGCTCCATTAACCGGTTCTGAAATTGACTCATGCGAAAAAAGTAATTTCGTTCACTGACCTGTTCCACTGGTCGGCGACAATCGGGGCATAAGCCGTTCTCCACATCCTTTTCTGTCCAAAATCGCTCGTCAAAGGTGCAATACCAGCCGGTGTATTCGGCCTGATAGATTAAGTCTTTGTTGTAGAGGGCTTGGAGATGCCGTTGCACGATGGCCTGATGTTGGAGATCGGTGGTGCGAATAAACCCATTGTTGGAGATATGCAATTGCGACCAGAGATTCTTGAACTTCGGCGCGAGGCGGTCACAATGTGTTTGCGGATCGATACCGGCCTTGGCTGCAGCCTGTTGGACTTTTTGCCCATGTTCGTCCAACCCGGTGAGAAAAAAAACCTCATGTCCTGTTAACCGATAAAATCGGGCTAGGACATCGGCGGCAATGGTGGTATAGGCGTGCCCAATGTGAGGCACATCGTTGACATAATAAATAGGCGTGGTGACGTAAAACGTGTTGGACATGACGAATACTTCCTCTGTTGGCTTCGAACCCTCATGTGTAAAACGACTGGGTGGTCGCAGAACTGGGGTAAGCAGGCAATTGATGGTTAGACGAGCTCCGGTGAATGTGATAATTCCAATTGGTCGTGGAGATGAAAGAAAAATTGCTCTAAGCCGATTTGCACATTGAGATTTCGTTGTTGCCCTCGCTCGAGTTGGTTGAGTTCCTGGATCAAGGCCAGAAGAGAAGAAGGGGTGATCTGTTGGGCCAACCGGCGAAGAGCGGTCTCCTGGTCTTGGTACAGCGTGGGAGACAAGGAAGGATCCAGGGTGAGCAACAGCAAGTCCCTGAGCCCTGCCCAAAACCAATGAATCGCTTCCTGGACTTGATTGGATTTGACCAGCCCTTCACTCATATCCATCACCCGTGAAGCCGACGCGGTGTGTTCCCCGAATAACAGAGCCCAGTACTGACGGAGTTTGACCTTCAATTCTGTGGGGTCACAAGACAAGGCTGCACCCAACCGGCCTTCCGCAAATGCCGCGATTAACCGGGCATCCGAGGCTTCCCTGTCCGTCCGGTCTCTCAGGAATTCATAAATGCTGGCAGAGGGAAGAGGCGCAAATCGCAGCGTAATGCATCGAGAGCGAATCGTGGCCAAGAGGTGTTCCGGACGGCTGGTGATCAAGAGAAAGAGGCAATGGTCCGGCGGATCCTCCAGTGTCTTGAGCAAGGCATTGGCCGCTTCCGTGGTCATGGAGTCAGCCTGATCAATGAGGCATATTTTATGAGACCCCAGGAGAGGACGATAAATGACCAGATGTTCGATGTCGCGAATTTGATCGATGGTAATTTTTGGATTTTGTTTTTGCGTATCTTCAGGTTGAACCAACAAAAAGTCAGGGTGGGTGGCCTGTGCAATTTGGTGGCATGATCGGCAGAGGCCGCAGGCATCAGGCGTTGGCGCGTCCTGTGGTGCCTCACAATGCAGATATTGTGCAAGGGCGATCGCGGTGAGTCGTTTCCCAATGGTCGGTTCTCCGTGAAACAGGTAGGCATGTCCCAGATGATTGGTGGAGACCGCTGTTTGGAGCCATTTAATGGGTCGTTGATGCCCGACGAGATCTCGAAACGCCATGTTGAGGGCCCCCTTTCGTCTGGACTCGCTTGATGGTGCGGATAGGTTGAAGGGTTGCGTGAGCGAGGCGTGTTGATGGCACCGTCTGAAGGAGGTGTGTCATCGTTGACGCGATGCGGGTGATCAGGATATCAGGCGATTGCCTGGCATCCAATTTTTGAATGCGTTGGGGGTGCTGTTTTGCGAGGGCGATGAAGCCTCGACGCACTCGCTGGTGGAAATCCAAGGATTCCTGATCAAGTCGATTTTGGTGCTTGGCCTGTTGTCGTCTGGCCAACCCCTCTTGGGTCGGGAGATCGAGGAGAAACGTGAGGTGGGGAGTCAGTCCTTCAGTCGCGAATTGATGGGAAAGGTTCAGGAATGTGATATCACGGTGTCGTCCATATCCCTGGTAGGCCAGAGTTGAATCAAAAAACCGGTCACACAGCACAATCATGCCTTTTGCGAGAGCCGGCCGAATCACATGAGCCACATGTTGGGATCGAGCAGCCAGGATCAGGGCTGTTTCACATTCCGGAGTAATGGTTTCATTGTTGGATTTCGATTTGGAGTGGGAAAGCAGAAGCCGACGAATAGCCTCGGCCAATGGAGTTCCCCCGGGCTCGCGAGTTTCTAAGACCTGATAGCCTTGAGCACGAAGTGCTCGTGCCAACCGGCGGCATTGCGTGGTTTTCCCGGAACCTTCTGTGCCCTCGAAGGTGATGAATAACCCGGAAGGCAGGTCCCGTTTTTCCTTTATGTGGGTTCTCGGTTTCATGGGGATTTATTCTGATCGATCCTAGTCTAAGTCATTGAAATTCGCAAGAAAAGTCTTGCAGGAGTCCAGTCCTGATTGTAAGATACGATAGTATTGCGGTGCCTTCCTTCCTCCCTCGTATTGACCGTGCCTGCTCTGTTGGCAGGTATAAGGCAAATTTTTCATGAATACCCTTCGCGCTTCCCTCAAACGCTATTTCTTGACAGGCCTGTTGGTGATTACCCCAATTTGGGGAACGATCCTCATTTTAAAAACCCTGTTTGTGACTGTGGATAGTATTCTTGGCACGGCATTAGCGGACTTGGTGTTGCCGGATTATTACTTCCCCGGTCTGGGTATATTGGCATTATTGCTGTTGATTTTTTCTGCCGGGGTCTTTGCCACAAATTTTTTGGGAAAACGATTGGTCGTCCGGTGGGAAGAATTTTTAGATCGCGTCCCGGTCGTCCGCGGTATTTATGCCACATTGAAGTCGATGATGGATATTTTGTCCTTCAAACAACGTGAAAAATATAACAAAGTGGTCATGATTCAATTTCCTAAAGACGGACACTATTGTTTGTCGTTTGTCACCGGGGAGACTCGAGAAGAAATCCAGAGTCTGGCTCCAGAGCCTCTGGTCCATGTGTTTGTTCCCACGTCCCCGAATCCCACCTCTGGGTATTTTCTTCTGGTTCCCGAGAGTGAAATTATTCCTGTCGATATGGGAGTCGAGGAAGCCATGAAGCTTATTGTTTCAGGCGGGTTCTATTCTCCGCCGGAAAAACCCTCTAGCATTGAAATTGCCGAAAAACGGGATAGAATGACTCTCAAGGACTCACCAAAAGTCCAAACCCCATAAATGACAGACCTTTGACCAAAGGCATGACAGGCGTGATGAGTGGTAAAAAAAACACGGCCGCAATGATTCTGGCTGCTGGACAAGGAACCCGGATGAAGTCGGCTTTGCCCAAAGTCTTGCATCGTGTTGCCGGTCGTCCCATGCTGTGGTATGCCGCCACCTTAGCCAGGCAAGTGGCGACCCGGACTGTCGCCATTGTGGTTGGCCATGGATCGGAACAGGTCCAGACTTACCTCGAACAAGAAAAAGCCAATTTTGAACCGTTTGAAGTGGTGATCCAGGAGAAACAATTGGGGACGGGACATGCCGTTCAACAGGCGTATCCTGTGTGTACCCGGAACGACTCAAGGCAGGCGGACCAATTCTTGATTCTCAATGGAGATACCCCCTTATTAACGCAGGACACCCTGACTTCGATGGTTGATTATCATCAATCTGAGGAGGCAAGCCTTACCCTCTTAACGACGGTCATCCCCGAACCCCGTGGATACGGGCGTGTGGTTCGCGGGCCATCAGGCGAGGTCCGTCGAATCGTCGAGGATCGAGATGCCTCAGCGGAAGAACGCAACATCTCGGAGATTAATGTTGGGACGTATGTCGTGGAAGCCGGCTTTCTTGGGAAGGCGTTGAGCCAATTGCGCCCGCAAAATGCCCAAGGGGAATATTACATCACCGATATTATTCAAATGGCCGTTCAGCAAGGTCTGAAAGTCGTGGCATGGGTGACGAATGACTCTTTGGAGACCACTGGGATTAATACGCGGGAGCATCTGGCTGTCGCCGAGAAAGAAATGCGACGACGAATTTGCCGGCGTCTCATGTTGGCAGGGGTCACCCTGCTGGATCCGGATCGTGTGATCGTTGACGAGGGGGTCGAGGTCGGAAGAGATACCAGTCTGTATCCTGGAGTGATGCTTGAGGGTCGTACCGTCATTGGGGACAATTGCATTATTCACAGCAATTCGAGGCTGAACAACTCCCTGGTTGGCAATAATGTCGTTATTCAGGATTCATGCGTGCTTCTGGAAGCCACGGTAGAAGAGGGGGCGGTCATTGGTCCATTTGCGCATTTGCGTCCGGGTAGCCTCATTCATCGAAAAGGAAAAATTGGCAACTTTGTTGAATTGAAACACACGGAAGTTGGAGAAGGGTCCAAGGTCAATCATTTGAGTTATCTCGGAGATACCGTGATCGGCCGGAATGTGAATGTCGGTGCCGGGACCATTACGTGTAATTACGATGGATTTGGAAAGGCCCAGACACGGATTGAGGACAATGTGTTTATTGGGAGCGATGTGCAATTAATTGCGCCGGTCACGATAGGGGAAGGGGCGTTGATTGCGGCAGGGACCACCGTCACGAAAAATGTTCCGCCAAATGCATTAGGAATTTCTCGAGTGGCGCAAATCAACAAGGAAGGTGCGGCAGCCAAACGGCGTGAAATTCTGGCTTCCTCAGCTCCAAATGCCAAGGCCAAACAGCAGGGTGACCCTGAGTCGTCACCCCGGCTTAATCCTCAACGACAAAAAGACTCTGTTTAGTGGCCATTCTTGGTGATCGAAGGCAAGCGATGTCTGGCTGGGCTCATGTGTTTCCAGCGTGGCAATCACTGATCGATACCATCCCGATCTTCCCAATACATGTTGGAAGAATGATGAGATGTAAGGAGCGTTAAGTTATGTGTGGAATTATTGGATATGTCGGAGGAGAATCAGCGACCCCTATTTTAGTGGCCGGGCTACAACGGCTGGAATATCGAGGGTACGACTCCGCAGGGATCGCGATTCAACATAATGGAGAGTTGACGATTCGAAGGAGCGTGGGCAAGCTCACGAATCTCCAAGCGGTCTTGCAAAACGGGGCCGTCGCCGGAAGGACAGGTATCGGTCATACTCGTTGGGCCACACATGGTCGTCCCTCTGAACAAAATGCCCATCCTCACCGTTCGGGAGAGATCGTCCTCGTCCATAACGGCATCATTGAAAATTTTCTAGACCTCCGCCATCGATTGGAATTAGAAGGCTATCGATTCGAGTCTGAAACCGACACGGAGGTCATTGCGCACTTATTATCCTCGCTTACAAAAAAAGGGCATGGGCTTCAAGAGGCGGTCAGGCTCATTGCTCATGACTTACACGGCAGCTATGCCATCGCCGTGATGTCGTTGGCTGAGCCGGGGCGGATTGTCGTCAGTCGTTCAGGATGTCCCCTGGTCATTGGTCAAAATGAAAAAGGAGCCTTTTTGGCCTCTGATGTCACTCCTCTCTTAGCGCATATTCGGGAAGTGGTGTTTCTCGAAGACGGAGATGTGGCCATTTTAGAAAGCTCCGGTATCACCCTTTTGGATCCGGACGGCAAACCGAAAGATTTTAACCCGGTCACCATTGACTGGGATGCTGAGGCGGCTGAAAAAGGGGGCTATCCGGATTTCATGTTGAAAGAAATTCACGAACAGCCTCAAGTCATCATGGATACCCTTCGGGGCCGGTTTCAGTATGAAACGGGAGAAGCGGATCTTCCCGATCTGGCCATGACTGACGAGGAGTTGCTCAACGCCAGGCGAATCTGGATTGTCGCGTGTGGGACGTCCTGGCACTCAGGGCTCGTCGGGAAATATTTATTCGAAGAAATGATTCGACGACCCGTTCAGGTGGATATCGGTTCGGAGTTTCGATATCGGGAGCCCATGATTCAAAAAGACGATTTGTTTATTGCTATTTCACAATCAGGCGAGACGGCGGATACATTGGCGGCGGCACGGGAAGCCAAACACCGAGGGGCGCGTGTCCTGGCCATTGTGAATGTGGTGGGGAGCACTCTGGCTCGCGAAGCCGATGGGGTGATTTACACGAGATGTGGCCCTGAGATTAGCGTGGCCTCCACGAAAGCCTTTACCGGGCAGGTGATTGCCTTATATTTATTAGCCTTGCATGTGGGACGGGTTCGTCGCACGTTAAGTGCGGAGGAAGGACGGTGGTGGTTGGATCATTTCCTCCTGCTTCCCGGCCAGGTCGAGCATATTCTCAAGCAAGAGGCGGCCATTCAAGCCATTGCCAATCAGTATTATCAAAAACGAAATTTTTTGTATTTGGGTCGGGGCATTAATTATCCCATTGCGTTGGAAGGTGCCTTGAAACTCAAAGAAATCTCCTATATTCATGCAGAGGGGTATGCGGCGGGAGAGATGAAGCATGGCCCAATCGCGTTGATTGATGAAGACATGCCCGTGGTCGTGTTATCGCCGAAAGATCGGCTCTATGAAAAGTCTGTCAGCAATTTAATGGAAGTGCGAGCCAGAAGTGCCCCCGTGATTGCGTTTGTGACCGAAGGGGATCATGGCTTGGATCAGGTTGCCGATCACGTGTTTGCGATCCCTGCTGTCCATCCGCTCTTGACCCCGATTCTGTTTACCGTGGGGCTGCAACTGTTGGCCTATCATATCGCGGTGTTGCGAGGGGTCGATATTGACCGTCCGAGAAATCTTGCCAAGAGTGTCACGGTTGAGTAGGGAGTCCTTCCGATATCCCACCAGGGTTTTTCCTGTCTTGTCCCCACGGCTTCTATCAATTGGAGCGTATTGAATCATGGAGACCATGATCGTGACCGGAGGCGCTGGCTTTATTGGCGCCAATTTCGTTCGGATGGCCCTTCACAAGACCGAGGCACGGATCGTGGTGGTGGACAAGTTGACCTATGCGGGCCATCGAGAAAATCTTGATGGATTGTGGGACCATCCTCGTCTAGATTTTATCCAGGCAGATATTGCCGATGCGGAAGAAATGACCAGAGTCATGGATTCATTTTCTCCCCGGTGGTTGTTGAATTTTGCAGCTGAATCGCATGTGGACCGGTCGATTGACGACCCGTATCCCTTTATTCATACCAATGTCACGGGAACGCTGGTGTTGTTAGACGTGGTGCGGCGTTTCCTGAAGCACCGTGCTGTGGACCATCAACAGCAGTTTCGGTTCCTGCATGTCTCGACTGATGAAGTGTATGGCACGTTGGGCCCGACCGGGTTGTTCTCCGAAGACACGCCCTATGCACCCAACTCGCCGTATGCGGCGTCGAAAGCCAGCGCAGATCATTTGGTGCGCGCCTTCTATCACACCTATGGTCTTCCCACGCTGATGACCAATTGTTCCAATAACTATGGTCCCTATCAATTTCCTGAAAAACTCATTCCATTGATGGTGTTAAATGCGCTAGAAGGCCGATCGCTTCCGATTTATGGGAACGGGCAGAATATACGGGACTGGTTGTTTGTTGAAGATCATTGTGAGGGCCTCCTCCTGGTTCTTCTGGAAGGCACGCCTGGGGAAAAATATAACCTGGGAGGACGGTCGGAGCGATCGAATCTTGATGTCATCGAAGCTCTATGCCGGATTTTGGAAGATGTTGCGCCCAGTGGTTCGAATCCTTCCCTCTCTCAACGTGGCATCACACGATATACAGACCTGAAAGTATTTGTGGCTGACCGTCCCGGGCATGATTTTCGTTATGGAATTGATACCACCAAGGTCCAATCGCAATTGGGATGGAGCCCACGCCACTCTTTTGAGTCTGGCTTGCGGCGGACCATTGAATGGTACGTCGCCAACCGCCAATGGTGTCAGACCGTGACGGCGAACTCCTATCAACGGGAACGACTCGGGTTAGCCTCCGTCCCCTCGACATAGGGGCAGGGACGTTCTGTCGTATGGCAAGGTGACATGAGCATGATGAAGACATTGGGAGGCAAAGGGGCACGATGAAGGGAATCATCTTAGCGGGCGGATCGGGAACTCGACTTTATCCCTTGACCCACGCGGTCAGCAAACAACTCATGCCGGTTTTTGATAAACCGATGATCTATTATCCATTGTCGACCCTCATGCTTGCTGGAATCCGCGAAATTCTGGTGATTACGACCCCGCATGAGCAGGAAGGGTTTGTCCGGTTGTTAGGAGATGGCAGTCATCTCGGGCTCACGATCCTCTACCAAGTCCAACCACGACCGGAAGGAATCGCCCAAGCCTTTGTAATTGGGCGTGAGTTTATCGGGCAAGATCGAGTGGCGCTTATTCTTGGTGATAATATTTTTTATGGGCATGGGCTGTCTCGCTATCTTCAAGAAGCGGCCTCCCAGGCCTCGGGGGCGCAAGTCTTTGCCTATCAGGTTCGGGATCCGGAACGATACGGAGTGGTGACCTTTAATGATCGCGGGCAAGCCACCAGCCTGGAAGAAAAGCCTGCCCATCCCAAGTCACCCTATGCAGTGACCGGTTTATATTTTTATGACAATCAGGTTGTGGCCATTGCCGATTCTCTCAAGCCTTCGGCGAGAGGAGAGGTAGAAATCACTGATGTGAATAGAACCTATTTAGAGGCCGGATCTCTGCATGTTCAGGTGCTAGGGCGAGGCATTGCCTGGTTGGATACGGGAACTCACGAATCCCTCATGCAAGCGGCCCATTATATTCAAGTGTTACAAGAACGACAGGGGTTAATGGTTTCCTGCCCGGAAGAGATCGCCTACAAGATGGGGTACATTCAGGCAGGCGATGTGTTGCGTGTGGCTACGAAAATGAAAGACAACGGGTACGGGCAATACTTGCTGCATTTGGTGAATCAGAGACAGTCATAACCGGTTATGAAATTTCTCCCAACCCAGCTGCCGGGGGTGCTCATAGTCGAGCCTGATGTCTATCGCGATCAACGCGGATGGTTTTTAGAAACGTATCATGTTCAAAAGTATCAGGAGGCAGGGATTCTGCTTCCATTTGTGCAGGATAATTGTTCATCGTCAGTCCAAGGAACGCTTCGTGGTCTTCACTTTCAACTGACTCGCCTTCAAGGGAAGTTAGTTCGCGTGATCCGGGGGGAAATCTTTGACGTCGCGGTCGACATTCGTCAGGGGTCCCCGACTTTTGCCTCGTGGGTGGGGGTGACCTTATCGGCACAGAATTTCAGACAAATCTATCTTCCTCCGGGTTTTGCCCATGGATTTTGTGTCCTCAGCGAGGTGGCGGAAGTGGAGTACAAATGTACCGATGTCTATGCGCCTGGTGGTGATGTGACCATTCGATGGGATGACCCACGTATTGGCATTCAATGGCCGATCGAACGTCCACTTCTCTCCACGAAGGATGCTGCTGGGCAGTTACTCGACGACCTGTGCGACCAACTTCCGGATTATCGGCCATGAGGCAGAATCGAATTTTAATCACAGGGGCTCAAGGGCAATTAGGCCAGGCGCTACAACGGCAATATGCCGACCACGAGGTCACGGCCTGGGACCTCCAGGATCTGGATATCACTCAGTTTGATGAGGTCAAGAAAGCTCTTGATCAGCTACGACCACACATCGTGATCAATGCGGCAGCTTTTACGCAGGTAGATGAGGCGGAAGTCAAGCAGGATGCCGCATACCGGGGCAATGCCCTGGGCCCGAAGAATCTTGCCGTGGTGACGAATAATATGGGAATGACTCTTATCCATTTTTCCACCGATTATGTGTTTGATGGTCGGCAGAATCGGCCGTATCATGAATTCGATCGCACGAATCCGTTAGGTGTCTATGGACACAGTAAGTTAGCCGGTGAAGAGGCGGTGCGGGTCGCGAATCCCCGGCATTTTATTGTCAGGACGGCTTGGCTCTATCACACCGTTGGAAAGAACTTTGCCAATACGATTTGTCGAATGGCTGGACGAGAGGTGGTTAAAGTCGTGAGCGACCAGTATGGGTCACCCACCTTTGCCCCTCATCTCGCTCAGGCGGTATTCCAGTTAGGCGAGACCGATGCGTTTGGAACCTATCACATAGCCGGTACCGGCGGAACCAGTTGGTACGAATTGACCCAAGCGCTCTATCAGGCGTTGGGCATTCAGACAGCGGTTGTGCCCATCCCCACCGCTCAATTTCCTCGCCCGGCCAGACGGCCCGCTTATGCCGTGCTCACGTCTGTACAAGATCCCTTGATTCAATTGCCATCCTGGGAAGAAGGCGTACGTGATTTTGCCAGTCAGTGGAAAGGCTAGGGGTCGTCCTCTGTTCTGTGAATCATCTTCTGTGGATCATCAGGTGAAAGAAAGGTATTCATAAACGATGGGCTACATCGAAGCGGTGGTGCTTGCGGTTATTCAAGGACTCACGGAATTCCTCCCGGTATCCTCTTCCGGACATTTAGTCCTGGCCCAACATTGGTTTGGCCATTTTAGTGAGACGAACTTGTTGTATGACATTATGTTGCATCTTGCTACGGTGACGGCGATCCTGGTGTATTTTCGTCATGATCTCCTTACTTTGGGCTTGGGCTATGTCGGATGGACCACCACGCAAGGCAGTCTGTTCCAGGGATTTGAACGGCGGACGATTCATTATGTCCTGCTCGCCTCCATTCCCACGGCGATCATTGGATTAGGCATTCGATCCATCGGTCTTGAAACCCTGGTTCAGCCCTCCGTCGTGGCCGTCATGTTGCTGTTCACCGGAGTGATTCTCTGGTTGGGACGAGGAAGAAGCAGTGCTCGTGGCATTCAGGACATGGGCATTCGGGATGCACTGGCGATTGGCATTGTGCAAGGTGTGGCCGTCTTTCCCGGGATTTCCCGATCCGGATCAACCATTGCCAGTGGAGTGCTGTTGGGCTTGGATCGTGAATTGTCGGCTCGGTTTTCGCTGCTGATTTCCATGCCCGCCATTGTGGGGGCGACGATCTTGGAAATTGGGAAAGGAATGGGTCAGATTCATGAACCGATCGGCGTCTATGTGGTGGGAATGGTGGTGGCAGCTTTAGTGGGGTATGGATCAATTTCGTTGATCATCAAACTTGTCAGACAGGATCACTTCCATTTGTTCTCTTATTATCTGTGGCCACTCGGAATAAGTATTCTACTTTGGGATACGTTGAAATAGATACCGCTTCTCTCCTTAGCCACCGTCTCGCGCTGTTTTACATCTCCTTCTCCTCTTCCATGTCCTTTTTCGTTCGGCGGGCCACGCCGGACTCAATTGCCGCCTGAGAGACAGCCTTGGCGACTTTAGGAACCACCTGTTTGTCGAACACGCTGGGAATAATATATTCCTCACTGAGCGCGGAGTCAGGAATCATCTTCGAGAGGGCATGAGCCGCAGCAATGAGCATCGGTTCATTAATCGTTTTGGCTTGCACGTCAAGGGCTCCACGAAAGATGCCGGGAAACGACAAGAGGTTGTTGCATTGATTGGGATAATCCGATCGCCCGCTGGCATACACGCGACAGTGGGGAATGGCCGCGTCCGGTAGAATTTCCGGGTCAGGATTGGCTAACGCAAACACAATGGGATCCTTGGCCATGAGAGCTAAGTCTTCGGATTTTAAAATATTGGCACTGGAAAGACCGATGACCACATGGGCGTCTTTCAGTGCGTCCTGAACGGTTCCCGTCGGCTGATCATACTGAATGAGGGTGCGAAGAGTATGGCGATGCGGCAGAAGCTCTTCCACCGGTCGATTCAACACGAGGCCCTGCTTGTCGCATCCCTTGAGCCGGGTGACTCCGGCTCCCAGGAGCAATTCACAACAGGCGGTGCCGGCCGCCCCCAATCCAATAACCACCACTGAAACGTCATTGATGGATCGCCGGGTGACTTTTAATGCATTGAGAAGCGCGCCAAGGATGACCACAGCCGTTCCATGCTGATCATCATGCATGACCGGGATATCCAGCTCGGCTTGCAGCCGGCGCTCAATGTCAAAGCATCGAGGGGCACTGATGTCTTCCAGATTAATGCCTCCAAATGAGGGAGAAATGGCTAGCACCGTCCGGATAATCTCTTCCGAATCCTGGGTATTGAGACAGAGAGGCCAGGCATCGATTCCGGCAAATTGATGAAACAACATCGCTTTGCCTTCCATGACTGGCAAGGCCGCGAGGGGGCCGAGATTTCCTAAGCCCAGAATGGCCGATCCGTCCGTCACGACGGCAATGCTGTTACTTTTCGTCGTAAAGGAATAGGCTTTTTTCTCATCCGCGGCAATCGCTTTGACGACACGCCCGACTCCAGGCGTATAGACCATGGACAAGGTATTTCTGGTTTTCACGGGAAACTTGCTTTCCACCCGGATTTTTCCACCTAAATGCATCAGGAAAATTCGATCCGATGAAGCGATAACCCGGACATCGGACAACGTATTCAGCCGTTTCAGGACCCGTTCGCCATGTTCTTCACTTTGGACATCCAGAGTAATATCACGGATCACCTTGGTGCGAGTGGCCGAAACCATATCGTAGGCGCCCAAACTGGCGCCTTCTTCGGCGATGGCAGTGGCTAATTGGGCGAAGACGCCGGTCCGTTGAGTCAGTTCTAATCGGACGGCCATCCGGTAATTGGAATAGGGGCCGATGTCTTGCGAGGAACTTTGACCATTTTGCTGTCGTTTAAAAAAACTCCACACCAATAATTTCCTCCTCTTCAGTTGCGGTATTGAAGAACTTCCATCGATTTAGGCGTAAAGTATAGTCCTTTTCTATTATTGTATCGGATAATCCAAGTTAGGGGTATGTGCTGGCGGACGGAAATGGGCCATTACCATAGGCTAGAAAGCTTTTAAGGAATGAAAGAAATGATGCCGGGGTTCGTCCAGGCGGCAGAGGCCTAATTGCTGGCGGCGTCCCGAAGGGCGCGACCCTACCTTCGGCAACAGGGCGCAAAACCAGTGGCCCTCGGCATGGCTCTGTAATGGGCTTTACTTTTCGACCGCGCCGCAGGCGCCATACCATTAACATCCAAGAATACAGAATACGACGCTCTTGGCGCATGTGATGCTGGTAATGCCAAGCTGCGTCAATATTGAGCACGTAACCTGGAGATCATGGTATCGTCCCTGGTCTTTGACGGAAGCGAAATTTCCTCGTACCTGTGAACCATGATCATGGAATCAGAACAACCGGTTGATCCTCAGTCCCATTCCCGCCCAGATCTTCAAGGAGAAATCCATTTTTCCCGTTTGCTGACCGCCGTGTGTTTGGTGGTGTGTGCAGCTGGAATGGGATTGTTGTTTTGGGCGGTGACTCTTTCTGATGATGTGCGCCTGGCTTCACCTGAAAGCCGTGATCTTGAACGGATTGCCAGCCGAATGCTGGGTTTTGAATCTCGTTTGCCTGAACTCTCGTCGTTTGAACAAGTGATGTACCGTTTGGGGGGACAAGATGGGGAGACGCAAGAACAAATCCGGCAGTGGTATGAAGAAAGGGTTGATGAACAATCCGGGCCGTTGGATGGATTGTATTTGGGAATGATCTATGGAGAAGCGGGTTTGACGGATCAACTTAGTCGGTTAGTGGCCGATTGGGAAAGGGAGAGTCATCCGCGTGCTCTTTTTCGTTGGTTGTTGGAAGTGGGGTATGTTCATGGTGAAACGTCGCCTGCTGAGTATGGTTTCTTGCAAGCGAGGTTGGCTGAAGAAGTCCCCACGAATTGGTTTTACTTTCATCTGGCGCAACGATTGGCCGATCAGGCCGGCGATCGAGGTTTGCAGGCCAATCTTCAATCGCAAGAGTATCAGTTGACCGACCCACCATTATGGAAATGGCGTGTGCTGGTCGTCGGTGAACTCGTCGTGATTGGGATTGGCGTGGTCTTGCTTCTCCGTCTTGGTTTTGCTCGCCTGACAGGCAGGGCGTCACAGAGCCAAACCGACTTGGCCGAAATCCGTGTTCCTTGGACATTCCGTGAAGGGATGGCCGTTTTAGCGCGGGGAGGAGCTCTAACGATTGTGTTGATGGGTTTGGTGGCAGTCATGCCTAATGGCATAGAAATTCTTGAAGATTATGGGATTGCCTTGCTGTATCTTCCTGCCGTCATTCTGACCTCGGTGTTGTTGTGTCGACCGAGGCAACGCTCGTTGTTGCAGGTGGTGGGCTGTTCGCATGTATGGCAACGCTTGAAGTCCAGCCTGCCGTTAGTGGTGATGTTGGTGACGCTTGGGCTGGTTGGGGACTGGTTAATTGTGCTCGGGGGAGAGGCCTTTCAGTCTTCTGTGCATTGGTCCGAATGGTTTGTCCCACAGCTGATTTGGGGAACGCAGATTGAACTGGTGAAAACCACAATTGACTTTGTCCTTCTGGCTCCATTCTTCGAAGAACTCATTTTTCGGGGGATTCTCTTTACGACCCTCCGAACCAAATTCAGTTTTCCACTATCCATGATCGGGAGTGGGTTGATCTTCGCCTTGGCGCATGGCTATGGGGTGATCGCGTTTCTGACCGTCTTGTGGAGTGGGTTGTTGTGGGCCTGGGCCTACGAACGGACCGGGAGTGTGATCCCTGGCATGCTGGCGCATGCCGTCAATAACGGGGTGGTGGTGTATTCTCTTGTGGCATTTTTTCGCTAGGAACGCCCATTTCGCCACTGAGGTTGATTTGCTCTCGTGGGGCTATTGAATAATTGATGTTTTCACCAGATTTACGCGCCCCGATACCATTGCACGGCAGTTGAGAGCAATGAGGGGAGTGTTGAAAAGTCCGCCAGCAGCGTTCTCGCCGCGTTGTCATGCTCACGTACTCCTCCGTACGCTCCGCGTGCCAACTTGGCTGCGGCCTTGCTGGACGCTTTTTTTTGAACACTCCCCTTATGATGATGAATGCCTTTCGATGTCGTCTAAAGCGTGATACAGATCTGGAAAACGAAGGGTATAGTTGAGGTCGGTGAGGAGTTTGTGAATGGAGATCTGTTTGCCGATTTCTCGAGGGGGCGTAGGTGGGGAAATGGGAAGGCCCCACTTTGATGATGCGATTGAGAAAATCTCAGACCAGGTCCGTGGTGTCCCATCGCTGGCTACATACGTCGCACCATTCTGAGCTCGTTCAAGAGCTTGCAAGCAGATCCCCGCAGCATCTTCCACATGGAGGAGATTCACCCACTTGGGAGTATTGCGAATCTTGCCTTTTCTCATCCAATCCAACACATGTCGACCTGGCCCGTATAGCCCTGCCAGTCGAATGACCACAGCGCCTAATTGTGTCCGAAGATATTCTTCCCCCTGAACCCGAGGAAGGTCCGTGTTGATCGGAGTCTGTTCCGTGACTGCTCCGCAGTTGGTGCCATAGGCGGATGTGCTTCCCATCACCAGAATTCTGCCGGACTCCATGGGGCGAGCGGCGAAGAAGGATTGAACGAGATTCAAGGGCGTGGCGGGAAAACACCAGATGAGATGGGCGGGGATGGGAATGGATCGCCAGGTTTCAGGTTGGGTCAGGTCGAAATGAATTCGATGTTCAGGTGAAATATCTGAGAGATGGACATCCGGCATTCGGCTTGTGGTGAAGGCGTTCCATCCTGCTTCACAGGCCTGGTGATAGAGCCGTCGTCCGGTATAGCCCGTGCCAAGAATGACCAGCGGAAAGTATTGAAGAGAAAAATGGCTCAAGGAAAAGCTTGTCCCGAAGTTCTACGAGGGAAGTCCCGTCTTCTTGTTCGACCTACTCCTTACCCCTTACTGTTCACTCCTCACCGGTTACCATTTACCTTTTTCATGTTACTGGTCCCGGAACCCACGCTAGCGGATCCTTCAATTTTGCTCAGGGCAGGCTTTTCAACACTTCCATGATGGGGCTGTTGAATATTTCTCATATTTTGCCTTTTCAGCAGTATATGAGTGACAGAACCCCGCACGGGGAAAAATACGAGAGTGTTCAAAAAGGCTCGTCCAGCAAGGCCGCAGCCGCTTGGGCGAGCGGAGCATACGGAGGAGTATGTGAGCATGGCCAAGTGGCGAGAACGCATCGCTAAAAGCATCCCCAAGGGTGCAACACTTGTTTTCAACACTCCCATGATGGGATTTCGGCCTTACTCATTCTGCTCCGCGACATACTGTTGCGCGTATCGAATGTAGTTCGCGGCGGATTCTTTGATCCACTGGACTTCGGCCTCCGTCAACAGGCGTTTAACTTTGGCAGGGGATCCCATGACCAGGCTCTTTGAGGGGATGTGGATTCTCTCGGTGATCAAGGCTCCAGCGCCAATGACACAGTCTTCTTCGATCACAACCCCGTCCATGATGATGGCTCCCATGCCAATCAGCACCCGATCATGAATCGTGCATCCATGGAGGACCGTATGATGGCCCACGGTGATGTCATCGCCAAGGGTGAGGGGGTGGGTATCATGCGTAACATGCAACAGGCAGAGGTCTTGAATATTGGTCCGGTGGCCAATACGGATGGAATGAACGTCTCCGCGTATGATGGCATGAAACCAGACGCTTGATTCCGATCCGATGGCCACATCGCCGATGACCACGGCCGTGTCTTCGATAAACGCGCCGGTGGCGATGGTTGGGGCAATGCCTCGATACGTTTTGAGCATGAGAACGGTCCTTTCGCCGAATAGGGTATCTCCCTGTGAGAACGACACGTGACGGTTAGGGGCGAATGTGCATGGCGCAGATGACCAGGGCTGTGAGAATAGTGAGGATGGTGAGGTACGTCGCCACACTTCGGTCTGCGAGCCAGTCGGTTTGCCAATGTTGAGGATAAGCGGTTTTTCCCGAAAAAATCCAGCCTTCTTGGTACAGTCCCATTCCTCTCTCGAGTTCAATTAACTGTTGTTTCGCCATTCGGTGTCGAGTGGCTTGTTGGAGAATCAGATAGGCCACGAAGCCTGACAGGATGACCACTCCGAAAAGGGCCAACCATCGCATGGCGGGGTCGGCGTTCCCAGGGGAAATCACCATCATCACCAACAACAGTACTAACACGGTATTGTGGAATGCCGACAACCGGCTCATGTATTCCCGTCGCCGGAGCACCTCGTCTTTAAATAACGGATACAAGACGCGAAAGACTTCGAGTTGCTCTTGGGATAATTCCCGGTTGGCATGTGGTGAGTCAGGCATGAAACCGGTCCTACCACATCACGAGAGAGGCAAATGATCGATCATCCACTTGGCCAGATGGGTGGTCATGAGACGAAAATCTTCAGGCCGTCCAAATTGATGGTTCGCACCGGGAATGAGCTGCAAACGCTTGGGCACGTTGAGAGAAGTCAGCAATCGATCAATCTGATGAGCGGGAATAATTTCGTCTTGATCGCCATACACAATGAGCGTGGTGGCTTGAATGCGCGAGGCTGAGATGTAGCCATTGTAGGTGAGGCATTCCTCAAAAAACGAATACGGCAACGGTATGGGATGGTCGCCACCGAGGATGTTAGGAATGTGATCGGTGCGTTTCCATCGGTCCATGGCGTCGGTCCCCAATTCCAGGCGAAGTACTTCAGGGAAATCCACGACCGGGCATTTCAGGCCCAGAGCCTGTAGTTGGGGAAACCGGGGGGCCGAAAGAATGGCCATGAATCCCCCAAAACTCGATCCGATCAGTCCGAGAGCATTCATGGCTTTTTCGGTGAGAAAGCGGAAGGCGGCCTCCAATTGTTCCTCACATTTTTGAATGCCGAATTGCGCTAATGGCTCCGGTGATTCACCCATGCCATACCAATCGAATCGGAGAGTCGCGATGGACTTGGGAATGAGGAGTTCCGTGAGCCGCCGATTGGTTCGACTGTTTTTATCGGAGGGAAATCCATGACACAGGATCACGGCTCGATTCGTTGGGGAAGCTGGCTGAGCGAAAATCCCTGTCGTCACGATGCCGGATGAACTGGTAAAGCTGATAGGAGTTTCAGTTCCCCCCTCATGGCGTTCTGTGGGCGATGAGGTCTCCACGCCTTCGCTATGATTGAAGAAAGTAAAAGTGGTCGGTGGGGCCGTGCCCCTGGCCAAGTGGGAGGCCGTGACGAATGGCCTCGGTGGTATAGTGTTTGGCCGCCTCAATTGCGTCAGGAATGGGTTTCCCCTTGGCGAGGTTGGCGGCAATGGCAGAGGCCAAGGTGCAGCCGGTTCCATGAGTCGTAGAGGTCTGAATGAATTCACCCTTATACATGCGAAAAAACCGGCCGTCATAGAGTAAGTCGGTCCCCGGCTGTTCCAGCAGGTGTCCGCCTTTGATCAGGACATGTGTGCAGCCTAATTGATGGATCACTTTCGCCGCCTCCCTGGCATCGGCCAGAGTCTTAATGGAGAGGCCCGATAACATTTCAGCTTCGTGAATATTTGGAGTCAGGAGGGAAGCCTGCGGGAGCAATTCGGCTTTCAGAATGGCCATCGCATCCTGTTCCAACAGTGGATGTCCTCCCTTCGCGACCATGACCGGGTCGACGACCAGGTGCTCGAGATGTTGCGTGGCGAGTCTCCGGCTGACCGTGGTGATGATGTCGGAGGTTGCCAGCATACCGGTTTTGGCCACGGCAACAGGAATATCGGAGAAGATGGCATCGAGTTGCGCCTCAATAATTGAAGTAGGCAGATGAAAAACGGCAGAGACGCCGCACGTATTCTGTGCAGTAATGGATGTCAGCACCGACATCCCAAACACACCATTGGCGGACATGGATTTGAGATCGGCTTGGATGCCGGCTCCTCCACTGGAATCAGAACCGGCGATGGTCAGAACAGCTTTTTTCATGCGTGTTGGCGAATGGATAGCATGTGGACGAACGGTGAGTCTAGCATGCCATATTCCGATGATCCAGAGATGAAGCCTCTATATGTTGACTGGAGATCTCTCTGTTCCAACTTACGTCTGAGGGTGTGGTGTTTTTGCGTATTTTTCTTGACATTACAGCAAAAATATTTCATGGTGTTGGATCATAGAGTCATTCCTTGAGGGTCTGGTCTTCTTAGGCTTCTCAAGGATAGATATGGCATGGAATCTCCCCATCCTTCAAAGACTTCTCCTCCTTCCGATGAAGAAGTTCATCGGGAGCGCCTCGGAGATCTGACGCTTTCTCTTGGGTCATCCCAAGGGTTGCATGAACAATCGTCTTCCGAATCTGAAGCCTCGAGTCTCAATAAACAGAGATGCGAGGCTCTCCAATCCAATCTGTCGCCTACTGACCAACAGCGTGATGTGCAGGAAGAATTGAATGTTCTCCGTCAGCAAGTAGAATGGTTCATTTTCGCCTCTCAGGGATCTCGTGAAGGATTGTGGGTGGCTGAAATTCGTCCGGATATTCCCTGGGACTCTCCAGATTGTCCGGTTTGGTACTCCCCTCAGTTTATCGCGTTGCTGGGGTATGAGGAATCTGAGTTTCCAGGAGTGAGGGCGAGTTGGGAGCAATTGTTACACCCTGAAGATCGGGAACATGTGTTTGAGGCTTTAGCCAATCATGTTGAAAAGAGGATTCCCTATCATGTGGAGTCCCGCTTACGCACGAAATCAAGAGGGTATCGTTGGTTTGAGGCCACGGGCGAGGGAACCTTTGATGCCAACGGGAAGTTAATTCGAGGTGGAGGAACCTTACGCGATATCACGGATCGTAAGGTGGCTGAAGGTGCGTCAAAGCGGAACCATGCTCTGTTGGATGCTGTCCTTGAAGAAATGAGTGATGTGGTCTATGCCAAGGATCAAGACGGTCGTTACCTCCTGGTCAATCCTTCGGGAGCGGTGATCATGGAAAAAACCATGGATGAGGTCATCGGAAAAACCGATCAGGAATTATTTGGTCATCACCAGCATGCGTTGTTTGTCGAGGGAGACGCCCAAGCGATGCGTGGTGAGGGGACCCAGACATTTGAGGTCGAGGTCCAGGAACGGCAATCCGTGTCGCGAACGTTTTTAGTCACGAAAGATTCCTTTGGGCATTCACCGAATGGTCAAAGTGGAGTGTTGGGATTTGCTCGCGATATAACGTTTCGAAAAGCCGCGGAATTAACCATTCAGGAGAGAGAGAAACGCTTCCGGGCCATTATGGAAAATGCCTATGATCTGATTACGGAAGCCGATGCGGAAGGACGATTCCTGTATGTGAGCCCCAATTTCAAAGAATCTCTTGGGTACAGCTCCGCAGATCTGCTTGGCACGAGTGTCTTTGCTCCAGTTCATCCTGAAGATCGAGAAAAGGTGGTGGCGGAATTTTGCCAAGGCATGAAGACACAAGGTTCCGGCTGTTCGGTGTACCGCTATCGACATCGGAATGGGGAGTACCGCTGGTTTGAAAGCACCGGGCGAGCGTTTCAAACGGCGCTCGGGGAACTTCGAGCTGTGGTGATTTCGCGAGATATTACACAACGAAAACAATGGGAAGATGCGCTGGAGGCGATTGTCAAAGGCAATGTGATCCCCGGCTCTCCAAACTTCTTCGAAGTTCTAGTCGGCGAATTGGCGAAAGCTCTTCAGGTGCCCATGGTGTTTTTGTCAGAGCGGATTGAGAAAAATGACAGCAAAGCCCGGACACTGGCTTTTTGGAACCAAGATCACTTTGAGCCTCCATCCGAGTACGACTGTCTCGGGGGCCCTTGCGAGCAGGTGTTTAAGGGTAACCCTGTTGACCATCCTTCTGGGGTCCAACAACTCTTTCCTCGCAGTGAAACGATTCAAAGGCTGGCGATTGAGGCGTATTATGGGATTCCTCTTTTTAATGCCCAGAAGGAGGTCGTGGGAAATCTTGCGTTCATGGATACTCGACCGTTTGATCTGTCTTTTCAGGGGCGATATCTTTTGCAGATTTTTTCGGCTCGAGCGGGAGCTGAACTTGAGCGGAAGCGCGCACAGGAAGATCTCCAAAAAAGCCAGGACCAGTACCGTGCGCTCTACGATCAGACCCCGTTAATCTATTTTACGGTGGATGGTCAGGGACGTATTCTTTCCGTGAATCAGTATGGGGCGGAATTGTTAGGGTATCGGGTTGAGGAATTAGTGGGAACCTCTGTCCTCTCCGTGGTCTACCATGAAGATCGTCATGTGTTTCAATCGGGTCTGGAGAAGAGGATGCGCGAATCGGCCAAATGGATTATTCCGGATTTTCGGAAAGTGAAAAAGGATGGGACCATTCTTTGGGTCAAAGAGACGGTGCAGGCCGTCGCCAATCACCCTGGGCCTCAAGTGTGGTTCCTGTCTTGTGAGGATATTACCGAACGGAAACGGACCGAAGAGGCCTTAAAATCGAGCGAGACGCAGTTGCGGCATACTCAAAAAATGGAGGCGATTGGCACATTGGCCGGTGGAATTGCCCATGACTTTAATAATATTTTGGGTGCGATCTTGGGATATTCTGAATTGGCGATGGCCTATGCCAACCAGGATGAACGCTTAAAATCGTATTTAAATGAAGTGGTCGCTGCTGGGAATCGGGCCCGTGATCTTGTGAAGCAAATTTTAGCCTTTAGCCGTCGTTCGGAGAAGGATAAAGAGGCGATTGACCTGCGATTGGTGATCAGGGATGTCCTGCAAATGGTGCGTGCCAGTTTCCCCTCCTCGATTGATATTCGAACGTCATTAGAACTTGAATCCACGGCGATTTATGGTGATCCGACGCAAATCCAACAAGTGATCATGAATCTCTGTGCCAATGCCGAATATGCGATGCGGGAAGAGGGAGGCGTATTGGAAATCGTCTTATGCCACAAGAGTATTACCGAAGAAGGAATGCCAGGCATGGATACGCTCAAGGCCGGTTCCTATCTTCAACTGGTGATTCGTGATTCCGGGAAGGGCATCCCCCTCGAAACGGTGGAGAGAATTTTTGAGCCATTTTTTACCACGAAACCTGCGGGAGAGGGCACGGGACTTGGGTTGGCCGTCGTACATGGGATTGTTCTCAATCACGGTGGGGTGATTGCCGTGTCCAGTCGTCCAGGGGAAGGAACCATCTTCACGGTAGTCCTGCCGCGCTTGGATGTGGTTGTACCGGAAAAACCTGAGGAAGTGATTGCCTGGCCAACCGGATCTGGAAGGGTCTTGTTTGTGGATGATGAAGAAATGCTGATGCGCTGGGGGACGCAATTGCTCAGCTATTTAGGGTATGCCGTGGTGGCGAGCGTCAATCCGTATGAAGCGTTAGATCTGTTTCGGGCACACCCGTGGGACTTTGATGTGGTCGTGACGGATCAAACCATGCCGACGATGAGCGGAGAGGCATTATCCCGTAAGTTGTTAGCCATTCGAGCGGATATTCCCATTGTATTGTGTTCGGGATTTAGTCACACCATGACTCAAGAAAAAGCCAAACAACTCGGCGTTCGGGTATTCTTAATGAAGCCGGTCAACGGGCAGTCTCTGGCCCTTGCGCTCCGGGACATCTTGGGTGAAGATCCCACTCCGGAATCGACTTTTCATACATGATAGGGTACCTGGATCAATCCACACTCATGGTTTTTCCTCTTTCTCTTAAATCTCACGTGAGGGATCGTCCGACTCCTCAGCTGCTTGCCAACGTGTCACCAACACGTTAGTCCATTCTCCTCATCAGGTGTTTGGCTCTTTCACTTCAATCTCGATGGAATCAGACGTGTCAAGAATTTCATGGTCATGATCGGCCACTTTGACCGGGACCTGATGTTTCCCTGGAGAAAGTCCTTCAAGTGTGCCTTTGGATCCTTTTTGGTATTGGCCATCGACAAAGGCATCTATATGGTCGCCTTTGGAGCCTTTTTGTGAGCTAATGGGCAGCTGAGATCCCTCCATTTCCCCGGCATAAACCGAAACCCCTGCCAGTGCTATGAAGCTTCCAACCATTGCCATTCCAAATATTCAGGACATCATACGCCTCTCCTTGGTCTCGCAGGTTTTGTTGAATGAGGTTTTCTATGAGATTCGCAATCGGGGGTTTATTGCCGAAAAATTTTTGAGGGTAAGTTCCCATGAAGCTCGAAATGCAAATGTGGCCAAGGGTAGATATCGTCAATCAACATAGAAATGAGTCTGGCGAAAATTAGGAAAAGACAAGCCCTTCTGAACTCGCAGGAGGTTGACCAGCCCATGTGAATATTGTGGCCATGCGTAGTTGGTGGCCGGTGTTCAAGTATATGAGTTTGAGAGATACTGTTGATCCGGGTGTCGTCCCGGCGGCCGAGGTCCTTTTGTTTCGGCAAAAGGACCCAAAACCTGTGACGCCCCGTCCGGCCTCATCGGATGGGACGGACGCAAGCTAGAAAAGAGCGGGCCAACTCGCGGGGCTCAGACAAGGCCCGCCGATGCATGAGAGCGTCCATCCCTGGGGCCGGGCGGCAGGCGTCGATAGGCGAAGGGGAGCGGGATAAGGGATGCGAGACAGTCAAACAATGCGCAACCCTGTTTCCGGCGTCGGCAGCCCGCCTTGGACAAGACGTCTCGCTCAAGCGCATCATGTTGGAAGTGACCGAAGAGTCGGTGAGGAAGGGGAAGATTAAGCAGGTGTTGCCGTGTCTCAGGCCTGGAAAAGTGTGTGTGCCATTAAATAAAGAGCTGTTCTATGGGTATTCTATGAGTAATAATTTGAACAGCGCAATTTGGAAACCGAAATGAGTCTTTTACTCTCCTGGTGGATCTCAGGAGGTGGGACTACATTTCGAAGAGAGCAGAACCTTAGAGGTATCTGGCGGATGAGTATTTGTTGGTCGTCGGAATAGGGGTGTCGAATTTCGTGACCCAGTCCACGGCATTACAGAGTTCTTGAAAATCCAGTGGCTTTTCAAGTACCCGGTTCACGCCGTTTTTAAATGCGCGAAGACGGACGACGTGGGATAATTCGGCGGTAATCAGAAAAATTGAGAGAATTTCCTGGGAATATATTTGATTGACTTGTTCAATGAAATCAAGTCCATCCATCTGTGGCATATTGTTGTCGGTAATGATGATGGAGACCGACTCTTTTTGCAGAACTTCAAGCCCTTCCACTCCATTTCCCGCTTCTGAACACACATACCCTCGAAGTTCTAAAAATTCTTTCAGGCAGGTTCGATGATGTTGATCATCGTCTACTAACAAGATCCGGTCTTTGATGGGAGCCTTGGGAGCCTCGGGTTTTGGTGAAGTCTGATACACGCTCGAAATTTTCATGATACTCACATCTATTGGTGTCGAACTGTTTTCCCTAAAAAGGTGGCGGAGGGACCTTTGAGAAGGTGGCTGATGAGGAGACCAAACTCCGGGTGCGGTCGGAATCGTAGTTCCCCTGAGACCAGTCCCTCCGCCGAGGCTCATATGGTGACGCTCAATACGAGTGTTCCCATGTGTCCACTTCATAGGACATCCGCAATATCGTCGATGTCCACGTTGTTGCGCAGATTATAAAAAAGCATCTTCAAAGAAATGCTTCATCAAAAGAGGGGGACTGGCAACCTTGATGCAATTAGAATGCAAGTGATATTCCAAATGCGATGGACAGGAAAAGTGCTTAAATTTCAAATTATTAGAGCGGTTTTTACATTAGTCTTGAAACAAATCATGCAGGTGAAACCCTACAGGACCGAGTCAACTTCCTTCAGGAGCACACTGGTCAGATGTGAATAAGGAAGAGGAGGCCGAGGACTCTGGATCGTACAAACCAACGATGGATGGTGTTCATGTCCTTCGATTGACGCAGGAGAGCATTCGACAAGTCTGTCCTGAGCTTGAGAAGGGCTCATCACGAACGTTATGTATAGGGGACTGTTGAATAATAGGGTCATTGAATGCACGTTTTGCTATACTCCCCCCCCCGTCCACGTCTCGTTCCCTCCCTCTTGCCCCCTGGAGCCGCGCATGTCCCAAATGGAAATGGTTGATCTCGACAGTTTGTTACCGTCCACGCATCCCTACCGCCGGTTTCAGGCCTATCTGCCCGATGCCACGAAAGCTCTGGCGGAGGTGAGTCAGCTCAAAGGAGCCGACGGCTATGGGGTCGAACGGTTGTTTCACTGTCTGCTGCTCCAATTCATGGAAGACCTCTCGGATCGAGAACGGGAACGGTATCTGGAAGAAAACCTGGCCGCCAAATGGTTTTGTGGGTTCACGGTATCGGAGCCCACCCCGGACTATAGCCTCTTCACCCGTGTCCGGACCCGCATTGGAACAACCCGGCTCTCGCAGTTGTTTGCCACCATGCGCGACCAACTCAAAGCTGCCGGCCTCATGAGTGAAGTGTTCACCTTTGTGGATGCCACCCACCTCATTGCCAAAGCCACGTTGTGGGAAGAGCGAGATAAGGCCCGACAACAGAAGATCGAGAAGTTGAATAATGAGGTGCTGCCGAAAGTGGCGGCCGACCTACAAGCCCGGATTGGCTGCAAGGGCAAGAAGAAATATTGGTACGGCTATAAAGAGCATGTCAGGGTTGATAGGCAATCGGGGCTGATCAATAAAGTCGCCACGACCCCAGCCACTCTGCCGGATGCGCAAGGCCTGCGGCATGTCTGTCCGACACAAGGCGCGATCTATGGGGAGAAAGGCTATTGTACCGCTCCGGCCCGTCAGGCCGCCGCCAAGCGGCGCTGGCATCTCGCGGCGATCCAACGCAATAACATGAACACGAAGAACCGGGACCGTGATCGATGGTATAGCCATCTACGGGCTCCGTATGAACGGGTCTTCTCCCAGTGGTCGAAGCGCGTGCGCTATCGCGGGGTGGCGAAGAATCCATTCGCCGCCTTCTTGCAGGCCCTGGCCTTTAACCTCAAACGGTTAGTCGTCCTCGACGCGGGGCTAGTGGCCGCCTAAGCACGAAGCAGCCCACGGAAACCGCCCCAATAGGGGGTGACGACCTCACCAAGAGGGTCTCATGGCCACTCCACAGGGAGCGCAGGGGGAGTATTTTTCTCTGTAGACCTTTCATCGGATGGTTTTGACCGAAACCTTCCCACGAGAACGCCTCACACCGCTTTATTCAACAGTCCCTATAGAGAAATGGATGAATGAGACACGACATGAGGTGATCCTGAGCCTGAAATGGAAGTTACCGTTCCTTAGAGTTGATGTATCTCGAAATATTTTCACTATGGCACTCATCTTCTGAGAAACTCTCATGAACTGTTGCCTATTGATGTGGGCAATGCTTCGACGTTCCACCTGGCAGAAGGTAAGGATTCTTTTACCGTGGGAATAACAGTTGGTGACTGTCTTGAGGAACTTCAGAGGACAAAAGAAACTCTCGGGTCTGTTGGTGTTATTCCTGTCGGTCTGTGTGACCATATGGTTGGTGAACGCCAGTATCTGAACAAATCCCGACGGAAACGACTGGCAATTCTCGGTGGGTCCATTCTGACGCCAATTGGAAAGAGGACTCCATGTGAGGAAGCTACCAGGCTGATGCAATGGGACAATCACCATTAGATTGGGGATGTACAAGATGAATGGTTGGCCCCGTTTCCTCTTTGAGAAGTGCAAAGAATGAGGAATAGCGGTTGTCTCACACTCGGATTTCATGGGGTTTTGTTCTTAGACCCTTGACCTAGATACTTGCAGAAGGCATTCTTGAGCCATGAGTAGTGGGTCAGGATGCCACACCGGAGTTCTTGACATCATTCGAAGGCGCTGCCTACAGTTTTGGAAGATGGTTACGTCGAAAAGGCATAGGGATTGCTGGAAGAAATAAGGTAAGATGAAAAGAGTACTCTTTCCTCTTGAATGGGTGTAATGCGGATGTGTTTGTCAGTCAAGTAAAGAAATGGTGGAGGTGAAACATGACCAAGGTGCTGTCTTTTTCGAAGGTAATGAGAGTAGGAAAGTTAGGTCTAGTGGGTGGATGCCTGATTGCGATAGTGGCGGGATGTAGTTCTCGATTGCAAACGACGATTATGAGTGGGACTGAACCTCCTGCCAAGCCTCAAGTGGCAAAGCTTGAATCTGTGACGCCACCTGCTGAGGCGGCCGTTCAGACACCGGTACAGGCTGAAAAAATCATTGGGATTCCGCCTACGGATATTCCTGTGGAAGAACCGGCCCGTCCGGTCATTCGTCATTCCGCTCCTGCTGATATTTTTGCCACTCCTCGAACGGGAGTCGTCGAACAGGCTGTTCCTGTGCCTCTGGAAGCTCCATTGGTAGCTGAACCCGTGGTTCCTCCATCTCCTATCATAGCCTCCCCCACCCCAAGCCAAATTTCTCCTCAAGAATCCCCAAAAGTGTTTGGGATCCCCCCGATTTCGTTTGAACCGGAAATGCCGGCCTTTCCTACAATTCGTGAAGAAGCCGCTCCGCCAGAAGAGCCGGTTCAAATAGCTAAAGTTGTTCCAGCGGCTCCAGAAGCGGTGGAAAGCAAGCCGGAAGATCTTCTGAAGGCCCTAGGAGATGTGTATTTCGATTATGACCGGTTTACGATTCGGACAGATGCGATCCCTGTCTTGCAAGAGAATGCCCATGCCCTGGTAGCAGCCTTGTCGGACAAAAACATTGTAATCGAAGGGCACTGTGATGAACGTGGCACAGAAAGTTACAACATGGTGCTTGGGAAGCGACGAGGGAATGCGGTGAAGGAATTTTTGGTCGATTTGGGCGTCCCAGGCGACAAACTCCAGGTGATGAGTTATGGAAAAGAGAAGCCATTTTGCACCGACCAAAATGAAGAGTGCTGGCAGGAAAACCGGCGCGGTCATTTTATCGTGCAGTAATGCAGTAAGATGTTCAAGCGAATTTAGCAAGGGACGTTTGCTGGAGAGGCGACTTGAATGGTGAGAAGAGGGTCCGGTCTTCCTGAGAAGTCAGTTCGGTCGGTCCCTCTTTTTCCCGCCTTTTGAAATGTCGCCAGTCTATCCGTTTCCTCTGTATGGTCCTTCTCCTCTCCTGTGCGTAGCTGCGGATCCTCCAGTTTTTCCCACCAGGGATGTCTGATTCCTGAATTCTCCCGCATCGCCATGGCTCTGTTCAATGTGCCTATGGCAGCTAACCAGGGCTACAGAAGTAGATGCGATGAGGCAAGGAGCTTCAGGACATGTATGAACAATTCGTCAAGAGAGGTGCAGGGAATGGAGCCGTCTCAAAACCTGTTTGCCAATATTCCGGAACACCTTGACCACGAATTGACGAGTGAGCTGCTGAGGGATCGTTCTGTACGAATTGAACGCATTGTGTCATGCGGCCAGGTGTCTCCACCAGACTTTTGGTACGACCAGGCAGAGCATGAGTGGGTTGTGGTGCTGGAAGGAAAGGCCACGATCAATATTGAGGGACGATCGACCATCATGCTTGGACCTGGCGATACCCTACATCTTCCCGCACATACCAGACATCGGGTGGAATGGACCGATCCTCAATATGCCACGATCTGGCTCGCCGTGTTCTGGAAACCCTAAAGTTCCATCGAATCCAAACCGTATCCCTGTTGGACGCGCCTCTCTGTGGCGGATTCCTACTCATTGTACCCATGGTTGGTTATCAGTCGAACTTAAGCCATATCCTTTGCGGTTGTCGGGTGGCTTAGATGTCGGTCTGTGTCCTGCCCAGTATTGAAGGTGTATGAGCCTAACAAGGAGCGTTGAGGAGGATTGATGAGGTAAATGATTTTTTTATGATAAGATATTTTGGTTTTAAAGAAGGTTCCTGAATAGTCAGGCATATCTGAGCAGATTCAGGAGGGAGTTAGGTGGCGGAGGCAATGGCGAAATCGCTCATCTATGTGGTTGATCCCATGTGTTCGTGGTGTTGGGGATTTTCACCGGTCATTGAGGATGTCGCTCGACGATATCGAGATCAGGTTACGATCGAATTATTGTTGGGTGGCCTGCGTCCCGGCAATGTGGAACGGTTTGATGAGCAGAGGCGAGCCTACATTCTCAGCCATTGGCATGCGGTGCATGAACGAACCGGCCAGGCATTTAACTTTGAATTTCAGCCGGAGCCTTCGTTCACCTACGACACCGAACCGCCATCCCGGGCAGTTGTGGTGGTTCGGCAACTGGCTCCGGATAAGGAGTTTGTCTTTGTGAAGTCTGTGCAGGAAGCGTTTTATGTGAAGAACGCGAATGTCACGCAGGAAAAAATCCTTGCTGATCTTGCAAGTGCTCAGGGTGTTGACCGAGGCCAGTTCCTGGAATGGTTCAATAATCCTGCGATCAAACAATCGGTCTGGCAGGAGTTTGATCAGGTTCGTCAATTGGGAGTGAGTGGTTTTCCAACGCTGCTTGGGCAATGTGGAAATGACCGCATCACTTTTACGCATGGGTATCAACCGACGGGGGTGTTGGTTCCAATGATTGACGAGTGGCTGGGTGGACCATTTTCTGGCTCCTCCAGTTCGTCGATTGCAGAGATCATTGCTGAGATAGGATGATGGATAATTCTTAGATCATGGGCTTTATTTATCAATGAACGGAGACAATGCAGCGAGTCTGTCTTCCACTTGTACAGGAGGTGACCTGATGCGCAAAGTTTCGAAAGTCCTTTTTCTGGTTGGGATGGTGCTCAGTGCTGGCTTTGGTTTTGCCACCGGTTCGTTTGCGGAAATGGCCAAATGGAATCTAGACCATGATCATTCCACAATTGGGTTTCAGGTGGCCCATATGGTGGTGTCCAAAACCAATGGCAAATTTACTGAGTATTCAGGAGTCGTGGAAATGGATCCCGAAGCTCTAAAATTTACGACCATTGAAGCGGTGATCCAAACCTCGTCGGTGACGACTGACCATCAGAAACGGGATGAGCATCTACGGAGCCCGGACTTTTTTGACGTCCAGAAATTCCCGACCATGACCTATACCATGAAAAGCTATAAAAAATCCGGAGACAACTATACGGCTGTCGGAGACTTGACCTTGTTAGGTGTCACGAAAGAGATCTCGTTAGTCGGAACGTTTAATGGGGTGGCTCAAGACCCTTGGGGCAATACCCGGGCGGGCTTCACTGCCGCAGGCACCGTGAACCGTAAAGACTTCGGTATGAAATTCAGCAAATTATTAGATAACGGCGGCATGCTTGTGGGTGATGAGGTCAAGATTATCTTGGAAATTGAAGTCATTAAGGAAAAGAAACCGGAAACAGTCAACCAAGAGAAAGGATAGGGGACAGTTGGAGATGAGTGGTAAAACCCTGAACCGTCTCTTCTCTTTCTTTCGTCATCCCGGCAAGTAGTCAGTGGGGATCCATCCGGAGAAATTCAAAGATGGATGCCCGATAAAAACTGTCGGGTATGACGTTGGAGGAAATGGATTCCCGATACATGTCATCTTGAGCCATTCGGCAAGCTTAGGGCACGTTGCACGTAGGATCTTGCAACGCCGGGACATCTTCAACCTGGACTCAGATCCTTCGCCGTTGGCTCAGGATGAGAGACTGGTTGAGAGTGGTCGGCTAACAGTACAAGCAGTGACAAGAGAAATTGGGTACCGGTTTCCAGATTCTCAGGTTGAATGGACCCTAGAGTATCAGACGGTTGGTGAAATTGGGGGTGTGTACCGCTGCTGACGACGGTGACGGTAGGCACCCCCGCATCATAAAAGGGGACGTGATCTCCACCAGGGAAATAGCCATACAATTGAATCTTTTCGCGTAATCCTGTCTGGTCCGCTGCTTGCTGAGCCAGAGTCTTATCTATTCGAGTGACTCCAACCGTCAGTTTTCCATTCCCCACTCCCAGATGATCAAGATTGATCATGGCGACGGTCCGCTCCAATGGAAAGGCCGGATGGCTGACATAGAGGTTCGATCCCAATAGGCCTCGTTCTTCCCCGTCAAAAGACACGAAGAGGATGGTCCGTTTGGGTGAGGTGGCACTTTGGGAGAGCATTCTGGCCAGTTCCAACATCACCGCCGTCCCGGATGCATTGTCATCGGCTCCAGGAAAAAGCAGGCCAGCTTGTTGGCCAAAATGGTCGCGATGCGCACCGATAAGAATGATTTCCTTGCGTAGTTCAGGATCGCGACCCGGCAGCATGCCTATGACATTGGTCAGCGTTCCGGAAAGACTGCGGCTTTCCCACTGGAACTTGGCCAGAAGCGGAAGGGGCCTGCTGAGAAATTCCCCGGAATTGTTGGCGGCTTGTTGCAGGGCTTCGAGTGAGTCATTGGCTGATTTCAAGACTTGGTCAAGAAGCTTCCCATGTATCCATGCCCCAGGGATGGGACGGTTATCGGGTGTCCCCCCATAGATGGCCAGAGGAGCTTGTCCCAAACCTTTGCGGGCTTCATAACGATCAAGCAGTGGACCGGTTGCAGTCAGGTAGCCGACTGCCCCTCTTTCTTTGGCGGTCGCCGCTTTTTCTTCATGTGTCACCCACCCTGGGTATGAAGGGGGTTTCCCCCGGAGAAATAAGACGATGCGATTGTGGACATTCATTCCCTGGTACTCATCTGTTCCGCGGGCAGGGTCGACAATGCCGTATCCCACAAAGACGACTCGAGCTGTGATTCTGGTGGCGGGAGAATCCAAGACCGGAAGAATGTCTGGACCTGGGACAAGTGACATCGTCATTGATGATTGGTTCGAGTTAACAAGGGAAAGCGTGATCATCGCCGACTCCAGCAATTGAACCGCTGTCATGGACCGTTGTTGCAGCCAATGAAAATGAGGTTCTTGTTCCAAAAAACGGTTGACTGGTTGTAAGCCGAGAGATCGGAACCGATCCACCAGATAGTTGGCCGAATGCAAGCCACCATCTGTGCCGGCCTGACGACCCTGATACGTTGGATGAGTCAGTTCGCGAATGTCCTGGAGGATGTTCTCAATAACCATGGAAGTGGATGGAGAAGAGGAGGATTGATTGTCCAAGCCCAAAGCCGGAGCTGTAAGGGCTAGTCCAATCAAAATTTGGACAATGAGAAATCGTAACAAGTTTCCTACCTATCCCCTGAAATAACGGGAAACGAAAAAAATACTTGTAAAAGAGGAAGCGTACAATCGGATGTGTGCAGAACGGAACCTGTCACAGCATGTGTGCCGGACTTTAATCCTCCAGAGGAATGGTGACGACAATGGCCCCCATGAGGTCACCTTTTCTGAAGTCACGCTTGGGGCTTAAGGGGTGAGCATTATGGCAGGTAGTACAGGTGTCGTTAATCGCTTTATCGGCATAAATGGCCTGAAACAAGCGTTTTTTCCCGGTGGAGACGATTCCACGTTGAGGCGTATCAGGATTCAGCGAAAGTTGTTCCAAGGCCTTTCGTTCGAAATCCGTTGCAGGTCCATTCCTTCGATAAATTGGCCACAAGCTAATTAAACGGAATCGAATGCCGTGACCTGATTCCGCGACCAATTTGCTGGAAATATGGAGAAACTGCGCAGGAAGGGGAATGGCATTTTTATTTTCCCAATCCTCTCTCGCCTGCACGACGCCTTGGTCCTTCATTCTCTTCACGATATGCGTTGTGTAGACTTGGCGATCCGCCTCTACGATGGAATGAATATAGTCTGCAACTTTCTCCGGTGACAGATTTTTCATGCTGTTGGATTCAGCTCCTTGGAGAGATTTGGATTCACCCGCTTGGAGAGATGATGAAGGGATGATTCCAACAAGGAGGGTCGAAAGAAAAAACATACGTAATCCAGTCCTGATACCCTGTAGGCTTGTCATGACGTTGAACTCCTTTCCTTTGCAAGGGTGCCATTCGAAACCGGTAAGGTGATCAAGCACGTCGTCCCCTGGTTCGCTTCACTTTCCATTCGAATGTGTCCGCCTAATTTGTTGATAATCCGATAGGCCACGGTGAGTCCAAGGCCCGATCCTTCTCCCTGCCCCTTCGTGGTAAAAAAAGGATCAAAGACTCTTGGCAGATGGGTTGGGGAGATTCCGGTACCCGTGTCCTTAATGCGGATTTCCAGACCTTGTCCTGAAGTTTCCGTCGAAATATCAAGCTTCCCACCTTGTTTCATCGCTTGAAACGCATTGGTGAAGATGTTGGTGAAAGCTTGCCTGAGTTCCAAGTCTTTTCCTTGTATGGGGGGGATGGGCCCCAGGTGAGTCTGTATGTCCACCGGGACGGATGGGAAGAGATCCCTGGTCGTCGACAACGTTTGTTCCAAAATTTCATTGAGGTTAATGAGCGTTTGCCCTTCAGCCAATTGTTTTCCGGACTGACCGGTAAAGTCGCGGACAACTGTAGCCATACGCTTTCCGTGTTGAACGATGCCCCTGGCGTATTCTTTGATTTGCTCGGGGTTGGTCTCCTCTTGTATCGCTTCGCCTAATCCAATGACTCCGACTAAAGGATTATTCAGCTCATGTCCAATCCCGGCACTCAGGACGCCAAGACTTGCGAGTTTCTCACCTTGGATGACCCGGTCTTGAAGGATGCTTTCTTCCGTCGTATCTCGTAGCACCAGGCCGGCACTTGGTCCTCTTCCCGGGCGTGCCTGAACACCAAACCAACGGTACCGGAATGTTCGTTGATTGACCCGAAGTTCCTGGCGATTGGTGCCTGATTGTGCCCAATTCGTGGGAACCAACGGATCTTGCAAAGCCGTGTTGGACGGAGTGGTTTTCGTGTCCTCTGAAGATGGAGGCCCCGTAACCTGGACAGCCTGCATTTCTTGTTTGAGCCGGTTTTGCGTAGAGGAATCCAAGGGAAGTATTTGGAAGAGTGGGAGGCCGATGACCTCGCCGTTGTTGACGGCAAAGGCTTCTTTGGAGGCTTTGTTCACATATTCGATTTGTTCGTCCTGACCGATCATGAGGACCGGGTCTGGCACATTATCCAAAATTTTAATGGTCGATTCCTCAAGGTATTTCACTTCTTGGGTTTTCAACTCAACTTGGCTTTCCAAGCCGGCGAACTGTGAAGCCAGTTGTTGGTTCATGCGATTGACTTCATCAGCCAATTCCTCAATTTCATCTCCGGTGGACAATTTAAGAGGCTCGCGATATTCCCCCCTGCCGATTTGTTGGGCAGCTTCCTGAAGGCGACGAATGGGTGCGGTAATTCGATGGGCCGCTATATATCCCAAGGTGACGAGCAGCACGACTCCCAATAACCCAAAAGCCGCCGTCCATTTTAAAAAATGCTCTATGGGGGCAAAGACCTCTTCAGATGACTGCCAGACAAACATATGCCAGGACTGCCCAGTGGACATTTGAGTAATCTGGCGAGTATTGCTCAGGGGGGCGAATCCGATGATGGAGGATGCCGTGCCCCCATGCCCATCGCTTGGAGCTGGAGTCCATCCGGCATGCAGCGGGGTGACGAGGGGAATAAGCCGGGGGTCACTAATTGAGGTGCCCGTGGGAAGGATCGGGCAGCTCAAGACGACGCCACGGCTGTCAATGAGCATGACATGACCGGTTTTGCCAAATCGAATAATGTCGATGGAAGGGGCAAAGAACTCCTTGGCGTCATAAATCCGTTGTAGGACGCCAATGGCTTCATACCGTAAGCTATCCATAATGGGTAGCGCGAGAGTAAACGTATAGACTCCCCGTTGTGAATCAAACGCGACCTGGCCGATATACGGTTGACCGACTCCATTGTGGAACGCGCCTTTCCACCATGCTTCTTCTTGATGAAGATAGGGAACATCGGAATACAGGCTCGCGACGACCCGGCCTGCGCGATCGGTGATAAATAAGCCACGTGTGGCAGATCGGGTAATCACCGGAATCGGATGGCCCGGGTCCATAAAGATTCCCCCCATATGTTGTTTCAGGACCTCGGCAAATGGTCCTTCTACAATTCTTTGAAGGATATCCGCCTCCTTGGCATTCCAGGCTTCTTGTTCTTTTTCAAGGGTGAGAGCCAGCTCTTGAGGAGTCAACTCACTGAGGGCATCGCGGGTGCGTTCGAGTCGTTCAATGATTTTGACATCGGTTGTCATGAGGGCCGTGCGGACGAGTTCATCAGCAATAACCAGATCAATCTTCCTGGCCGTTTCGGTTGCGAGCGCTTCAAAGCTTGATCCATTAACCTCCCGAATTTCCTGGGTGCCCTGGTAGAAAGCCAGCACGAGTCCGATGACCAAGGGGAGGGTGCCGACCAGCAGCATGGACAAGACCAGTTTTTTGGTCAGTCCTTTTTTCCTGTTGACGGGTTTAGGGCTATCCACTGGACACCATATCTTCTATAGGAGGAATGGTGGGGAAGGACAATCGGATCGTGGTGCCTTTCCCTTGTTCGCTTTCGACTTGAAGGTCCCCATGATATTTTTTGACAATCGTTTTGACGTTATAGAGCCCAAGGCCTGTCCCTTTGCCCTTAGGTTTCGTTGAAAAGAAGGGATTGAAAATCTTTTCGAGGTGTTCGGGGGAAATGCCACATCCAGTATCGCTGATCGCAATCTGAACCGTTCCATTGGAATGTGAGGTGGTAATGGTGAGGCTGCCTTTTTCTTCCATGGCATGAATCGCGTTGGTAATCAGGTTGATAAATACCTGGAGGATTTCTTCGGGTTTAGCCTGGACCGTCAAGCCATTTTGGTAATGTTTCTGAACCGTAATTTCCCGAAATTTTGTCGCAAACCTGGAAATGCTTAAGGCTTCATCCAGCCTAGCATGGAGGTCGATTCTTTCCAGTTCCTGATGACTGGACGTGCGGACATAGTCAGTGATATTTCGTGAAATGGCTTGAATGCGTTGAGCCGCCTCATGGATACTGGCTGCATGGAGTCGAATGCGTTCGAGATTGTTTTCCTCTTGAATTTCTTCGGCCATCGCCAAGATGACATACAGAGGGTTATTAATGTCATGGGCAATCCCTGAGGCAAAGGTTCCCATGCTGGCTAATTTTTCCGATTGAAACAGTTGGGCTTGAATAAAGGTTTGATGTTGGATCAACTCTGAGAGCACTTTGGCGGCGGTCCCTCCAAGCACTTCAGCCCCAGGGTGTTTGTGCTCCGTAATGTATGAAGGAACAGTCGGATCTCCGGTCACGTCAATGATCAAATTCAACGTGCCTTCTTGAATAAGCTTCAGGGGGTGAGAGACTGTCGGGATATTGTGAAGCCTGGCGAGTTGAAAACCCAACGCGTGAGGATTTGTGTCGGCAATGCCCAATAGACGGATATGGGGTAAGTTGAGAAATGATTCCAACATGGCTGTTCCCCCTTTGCCGGCCCCGAGAATGGAAATAGTAATTGGGGAATCATCAGTCGACATGGAATCCCTCCTCGATGGCTGGTGGAGAGGATGATGTGAGACTAGGGTCGGGTCGGGAGGATGAGAGTATTCTCCATGCTGCAAAGTCCATATGGCATAAAGCCCTATCCTGAGGATAGGGCTTTACTCGATATACCATAGTCTTCTTCATGGGGAACCATTCTCCCGCCAGAAGAACCTCGGAATCTGAACAATCAGTCCCGTCAGGTTACAGGCGATTGAGATCTCGTTTTTCCATGGCATTCGCCACGGACTTAATTAACTTTTCTTTTTCAACAGGTTTGACCAGGTAATCCACGATCCCCTGCTTGAGGAATCCGGTGGCCATTTCCATGTCCGGGAATCCCGTGAGTACAATGAGTGGAACACGGGGGTATTGTTGCTGGAAGTAGTTAATGGCTTCCACGCCGTTGATTTTTGGCATTCGAATATCGGAAATAATGACGTCCAACATTAAAGGATTTTCGCCTTTCCCCACTTCCTGGATGGCTTTTTCCCCATCCTCAGCCTCGATGACATCATATCCGGCCTTTTCGAGGGTCATCCGCACGACTTTTCGGACATCAGGTTCATCGTCCACGACGAGAACCAGCCCGTTGGTTTTGTGTCCTCCGAACATTGCTGCAGTTGTGTCTGCCATAATGCTTCTCCTTAGGTTATGAGGTTAAAAACTGGAATGGGCATTCCATCTAGATCGATAACGAAAATTTTGAATGTTTCTAGCCATTGGACTCTCTTGGTAAAAGATTCTAGCCTAATCAAATGAATAATAAAAAGAGGTAATGTTCCTTCCATGACAAGAAATGAGTTGAAAAGGCACAGAGGCCTTGGAATTCACCCCTCGCCTGAGGCTCGTACCCATTCCTGGTATGGACAATGGGTGAGCTTCTTGTGCCCATTTTAAATGCATCCAAACGGGATATGGCTAATAGGATAATCTGCAAGGAAGACTCAAATCCCTTCTTTTCGTTGGGAAAAGATGAACCGTGTTTTTAAACGGATCGGCTGCAACCAAGAGGACAGCGGGCGTGGGAGTTGACGGGAAAAAGTTTAGGTGGGTCTGGAGGCCTGTTTAATGTCGGCCATGATGGTGTGGAGAGGAAGAATGGTGTTGGTTTGAATCATACAGAATTTTGGTTCTGGCCTTACACCTTGACGATGTGTATCGGGAATCTATCTTGGGGGTTGCCAGTAACAAAGCGTTGAGAGGAGAACGCATCGCATTGGTGTCCCCAACTCTCGTGTCAACGTGATGTTCTGTGTTGCCGGGTTTCTCCCCGGCAGGCAAGTTTGTTGCTTGGTGCGTCCCGAAGGGCGCAACCAATACTTGATGCGTCTCGAAAAGCGCAACCTTTGTGTGGAGCAAAAGGCCCCAAAACCATTGATGCCTCGTCTGGCCTCATGAGAGGGGACGGACGCCAGCCTGCGGAGGGCGGACCAACTCGCGGAGCCTGTGTCCTGAGTTTTTTCTCGAAGGGCTCACACAAGGCCCGCCAGCGGATGAGAGCATCCCTCCCTTGGGCCAGGCGGCAGGCGTCGGACGCACTTTTCCTCAACGATTACATCCCGGTTTGGTCTGGCCTGTGGAGCGGGAACGCTTCAGGTTGCCCGAGTGGCAGACTTTCTACATAGAGAGAGCGCGATGGAAAGGCGAAACTGGCCTTCTCGCCCTCCACAATTTCCTTGATTTTATAGGCCAATCGTTCTTTTACTTCCAGCCACTCTCCCCACACGGTGGTTTTTGTAAAACAATAGAGCTTAATGTCGATGCTCGAGCTGCCAAATGAATCCAGAAAGATGAACGTTTTGGTATGTTCCGGATTGGTTTCGAAGTCTCCGCACTCGTGAATATAGGTCGTCATGGCCTGAAGAATATTCCGGATTTGATCCGTCGTCGAACGGTATTCGATTCCGATCATCCAATGAATTCTCCGGTACGTCATCCGGGAGTAGTTGATCAACGCTTCATTGGCCAATTTGGAGTTCGGGATTGTGACCAGGGCTTTGTCAAATTGACGAATTTTCGTTGCACGAAATCCGATTTCCTCCACGGTGCCTTCCACATCAGGCGTCTTGATCCAATTGCCTTGTTCAAAGACCCGGTCCAAAAAAATCGTGAGTCCCGCAAACATATTCTTAATGAAATCCTGGGCCCCGAGGGCGACTGCCATGCCGACCAATCCCAAGCTACCGAGGACCGCTGCGACATTAAACCCCCATTCTTGAAATACTGCGGCAATGCCTAAGCAGACCACCAGGAATTTTGCGACTTTGACGAAAAACCCTTTAATGGTTTCGTGCATACTTTGGCTGCCGAAGAGCGTGATAGACCGATCCAGCAGGGTTGACAGCGGTTCAAGTATTCGAAAAATAGCCCAGAAGATCGTGAACGCAATCAGGGACCGGATGATTTGCCCAAAGACCGCGCCCAACGCGGGCGACAAGGAGACGACCTGTCCGGAAATGTAAAGACCGATAATCACAAACGTGAATTCAAGCGGGCGTTCAATGGCTTCCAGGATGCGATCGTCCATGTCCGTTTTGGTCCGTCCGGTCAGCCGTTGCAAGAGACGGGAAAAAAAACGGAAGAAAATTCGACGGACAAACAAGAATGCCAGAAACACTCCGAACGCAATGAAGATATCGCCCAGGGTCGTATTCAAAATGCCGATGTGCCACACCGTAAGAATTTCTTGCCAAAAATCTTGAAGCATAGATCGAAGGTTCCTGGTTTCAGTTAATAGACTGGAGGTTCATGAAATGGGGATACAGGGGAATTGGCAAGATGAAAGCGGTCACCCCTCTGAAAAACATTGCTGGACGGATCGACGAATGCGGAGCAATCACGTTGTGGGAATGCTCACGGCAAGGGTAAAAGAATTCTATGTAAAGGTCAATTTTCATTGAGAAATCGGAGAGATCTGTCGTGGGTAAGAAAGAGGAAGTGAGCTATTGGGAGCGGAGTGTCTGGTGCAACACAGTGCAGGATGAGTCCTATTTTCTAGACTCTCTGGAGTATTGTGCTAGGATAAATTGCAGGGGTCATGTTCCTCATACACATGAGTGAGTGGGATAAAGGAGAGCCGCAAATGGTATCAATTTATCAGAGCTGGACGAGTGTCGTATTGGTCCTCATGGGCCTGGTGGGGTGTGCGGGACCGCATGAATCCGTGGACTCGCAGCAAGCGGCTATCGGGCTAGGCATTGTCGAAGGCACCAAAGGCTACCAGCAGATTCAGAAAGAAGCGTTGTCCGCCAATGGGCCGATGAGGAAGGTCCAGGGGCAGGTCTTCCAGATTGAAGGGGCGGCCTATGTCGTGCACGTGAACGATCAGATCGAGGCCAGACTGCCTTTTGATGAAAATACGCGGATTGATCGCCCGGCGCATGTGGGGGACTGGATTGAAGCGCAGCTCGATGAGGACGGTCGCGCCAGGATCATTCGGAATATCGACGGGCACATTTCCCTCGAATAAGCTCCTTCCTCTTCAATCTTTACCCGCTCCGGTTTCTCGTTGTGGCGTCCCCATCGTTCGCTCTCAGAATGTTTGTGTTGCACCTCTTCTCGCCTGAGATCTTTGAATTGTGTCGTTGCGCCCATGAGAGTTGTTGGGAGTGACGTAGAGCGGGGAACACTGAGGTAGAGGAGGCGGCCTAATATCCGGGGAACCCCGGGATAAAGGGAAGGAGAATGGAAATCGCAATGAGAATGATGATGATCCATTCAAGAATTTCCATACGCCGATTGCCGGTTTGACCGGCCATCTTGTCATACAAATTATCCAGCGTGTCCAACTTGCGAAGAATGCTCATATCCCAGCTTTGCAAATGAAAGCGTTGGGACGCCAGCCGCGACACTCTGGCCAGATATTGATCGCCGAATAATTTCAGGGCATTGGTCACCCGTTCAAATAAAATCGCGCTATCCACTTGCATTCCTGCGATTCGACGAAGATTCGCATCCGATGATCCCGGCCAACGGAACCCATGCCGGCTTTCCTGTGTGAGGGCACCATAGGCTTCATCAAGCGCCTCGTCTAATTGGTGATCGAGAAACCGCCGCTCGACTAATTCCACATTGGCGAATTCTAAGACGGCCAGCACGTCATCCATCTCTTGTCCGATCATCAGCGCGGCATTCCAATCAATGAGGGTCAGGTCCTGTGTCCCAAAGGCAATGTGACTCGTGGTGGCATCACGAATTTCCTGGTCTGATAACGGTTGATCCTCACAGCGGAGAATTTGAGACAAAAGGGCGCCGTGTTGGTTCACAAATTGCGGCAGATCTAACGCGGGTTGCGTCGAGAAAATATGGAAAATCGCGTAGTCTTCCACAAATTCAGATATATTAGGTTTTTCAATTGCCGGACCTAACGTGGTCAGGAGAGACTGGATGTGACGGAGTGTGCCTTCGAGCAGTTGAGGATTTTCATAGAGCACCTCACTGAGCGGGAGCAGCGACGCAAATGGTCCGGCCAGTGGAATCTGGTAGGTCACCATGATCGCGCCGAAGTCATAGAGCACGGTTTCGACGGTGCGAAGCGTGTGATGCGCTCCCAGGCTGATGGGTTCCAGTTCTTGCGTAATGCGAAGTGGCGAAGGGTGATAATCAAAGTATTCCGGTGCCGGCCGTTTCCGTTTGATGCGCCCTCGTTCTTTGGTCGCGGTAATCCGCTGCTCGGCTTCGTCGATGTGAATGAACGCACCCACGTCATAGGCAAAGACGACGATGCATCTCCCGTCTTGTATGTGAAAGTTCCCTGGTTCGATCATGGGTGGTGTGGGGCATTTGCGGTGGGATGAACTGGAGACTGACGCAATCGAAACATATGAGTGTTCTTTCCGGGTTTCATGATCAAAAAGAGATCAGGGAACCATCGGAGGCATAATCACAATTTTTCATTGTCTAAGACATTACACGTCTGGGAGAACCCAGAACCTACAGGGGACCAGGATCATGGATTTACACGTCGTGAATGGAATCAGGCCGGGGGACTTCCACTTCCATACCGGGGAATTCGGTTGTCAGTCTCATGGCAAAGGCGAGTGACTGGCGTTCTTCGCCATGCACCACAAAGACTTTTCGAGGATGCGGTGTAATCGCCCGGACATACGCGAGGAGATCATCCCGGTCCGCATGGGCCGAGTACCCATTTAACCGGACCACTTGAGCACGCCGTTGAGTAGGGACTCCAAAAATGGGCACCGTGTCCCATTCCTCCGCCAGCTTGCGCCCTAGGGTATGCTCGGCCTGCCATCCCACCAGGACGATCACATTGGCTTCATCCTCAATGGTATGTTTGAGATGATGCACGACGCGTCCCCCTTCACACATGCCTGAAGCTGAAATAATCACACAGGGGCCTCTGCGCTGGTTTAGGAGCTTACTGTCTTGAGCCGTGGAGATGAAATTGATGTATTTCGCGGCAAAGACATCGCCAGTCGACGTAAAGGTTCGATAGGTTTCCTCGTCATAGCATTCCGGGTGTTGGCGAAAAACTTTGGTAGCTTTCAACGCGAGCGGGGAGTCGATAAAAATCGGAATGGGGTCGACTTCTCCATTGTTCACGAGTTCCTTGATGCGCATGATGATTTCTTGAGTGCGGCCAACCGAAAAGGCCGGGACAATGATTTTACTCTTATGCGCAATGGCATGATCGACCAATTGCTTGGCGAGTTGTTTGCGCTTTTCCTGATCATCTTCATGCAGTCGGTCGCCATAGGTCGATTCAATGATCAGCACATCACAGGGGGGAGGCGCATGAGGATCACGAAGGATCGGCATATTGGCCCTCCCCAGATCTCCCGAAAACAAGACCGAGGTGGAATTGCCACGACTCCGGTGCTTGACCCAGATTCCCGCCGATCCCAGAATGTGCCCGGCATCATGAAATTGCACCTTCAGATTAGGCGCAGGAGAGATGCCGGTCCCATAGCCGACTCCTCGAAACCGATTGGTGATGGCTTGAACATCGTCCATCGAATAGAACGGTGAAACACAGGTCTTTCCTCTGCGTCGTTCTTTTTTGTTGACGTACCGACAGTCACTTTGCTGAATACGCGCGGAATCTTCCAGTAAAATTTTGGTGAGATCTGCCGTGGCCGACGTCATATGGACCGATCCACGAAATTTTTCTTTGGCCAGGACCGGAAGAGCCCCGGAATGGTCGATGTGGGCATGAGACAAACACACCGCCGTCAGGGATTTTGGATCAAAGCCGAGGTGACGATTTAGTTTGGCGGCTTGGTCGCGCCGTCCTTGAAACATGCCGCAGTCCAGGAGCAGGCGGGAGGATCCTGCTTGAATCAGATGACGACTCCCCGTAACGGATCGGGCGGCTCCATGAAAGGAAATCTTCATGATGGGGCATCCTTTTGATGTTCGGCCACGATAATATTCCAGGCTTCGCCTGCGGTTTCAGCATAATGAAACAACTTCAGGTCTTCAGCCGCGATCAAGCCATATTCCACAAATTTTTTCCAATTGATGAGATCCTCCCAAAATGCCCGTCCGATGAGTACCACAGACACGTCTTGCACTTTTCCTGTTTGAAGGAGGGTCAGTGTTTCAAACAATTCGTCCATCGTCCCAAAGCCTCCGGGAAAGACCACCAAGGCTTTGGCCCGATTGAGAAAGTGCATTTTCCGTAGGGCAAAGTAGCGGAATTGAAAACACAGCGCGGGCGTAATGTAGGGATTGGGCAACTGCTCATGGGGTAACGCAATATTGAGCCCGATGGATTTGGCCTTGACGTCCGCCGCGCCTCGATTGGCTGCCTCCATAATGCCGGGGCCCCCGCCGGTGATGATGACGAATTTACATTGCCCATCAATCTGGCAACTGGAAGATACGAGACGGCCGAACTCACGAGCTTCCTGGTAATAGGGGGAAAGCGCGGCATGGTTTTTTGCCATGGCGAAGGTCCGTTTTTTCTCAGGATCGTGCGGTGAGGCGGCAAGCGCTTCTTCTGCGAGCAGGAGTTTGGCTTTGGCGGACGCCGGTTCCAGGAGCCGGGCACTGCCGAACACCACAATGGTGGATTCGATGCCCTCGTCCTGTTGGATCAGTTCCGGTTTAAACCACTCCAATTGAAGCCGGACGGCTCGGAGTTCGTCTCGCTGCAAAAACTCCGGGTCGGAGTCCGCTCGTCGGAAGGCTGGAGAAGACAGAATGGGAGAATCTGCTTGAGGCGAATTGGGCATGGAGACTCACAGTAACTACCAAGAGGAAAGTGCAGAGATTATAAAGGCCCCAGAAGTAATTTTAAACTGCTTAATGGAGATGAACGCGGGAAATATTCTTGCCACAAGGCTGGGTGTGATCACAGATACTCCAAATGAACCCCAGGCCTGGCTAGGGGTTGGTTGAAGGCCCACGAATCGGGTATAGTGCACAAGCTTTTTTGAGATGACAAGAGTGAGCGATGAAAGCAGCCTCTTCTCCAGCCATTCCTGAATGTGAATCCTGCCCCAATCGGGAATTGTCCGATATCTGTCAAATCGTGCCTCCTGTGGAAGAACCCTTCGGGCTCATTAAACGAAGGGCCATGTATCAGGCCGGCCAATATGTGTTCTATGAAGGGCATGTGGCCCTGGGCCTGTATATTCTCTGCCAGGGGCGGGTGAAACTCACGCGGCTCAATCGCAAGGGGCAGCAGCGGTTGGTGAGCATTTTGGATTCCGGCCAACTTCTGGAGAAACAGGCCTTTCAGGAGCAACCGGTGCATCAGGTCACTTGTGAAGTCTTGGAGCCTTCGCAAATTTGTCTGTTGGATCGCACCAGTTTTCTCTCGTTTCTGAAAGAGCATGGTGAGTTGGCGGTCAAACTCGTTCAGGTGCTCAGTAAAGAAATGACTGCTGTGCTGAATGCCGCTGATCAATTTGCTTTCACCCCGGCACGGGAGCGATTGGCCAGACTCTTATTGGAATTGAGCGATCGATTCGGGAAAAACGATGATGCAGGGATTCGAATCACTCTCAAACTCAAACGAGAAGATCTTGCGCAAATGACGGCGGTCACCGTGGAGACCGTTGTCCGACTTCTTCATGATTTCCAGGAAGATAAACTCATTACTGTGCATGGGCGTGAGCTGATGATTATGAATGCTGATCGCTTGATGAAAATTGCCGGCATGACTCCTTCTCGTTGAAATATTCCTCTTCGCTTCCTCCATCTGCTGCCATCTTACGTCATTTCTCCCAAGTGGGGGTTCCGCTTGATCTTCCACCTATACTTGGTCTCCCCATCAACTCCATTCCCTGTGCTGCGTGTGCTTTCGCCTTCTTTAGGCCATTAGGCCTATCTAAAAGATTGATAACAATCTGATTGGGCATTGTTTTTTAGCAATGTCCCGCCTTCGGGGTTGGTATAGGCTACGGCGCATTCAATCCGTAGTTTTTTCTATATTCACGGAGATTAACTGAAGATGAGGCAAATCGAAATTCGAGGGAATGCTTATAGCGGTCTGAAGTCATAACAAAATTAATGAATGAGGAGGTGGCATGATGAACAGAGGCCGGTCCGTGACACAGTTTAGCGTATGCGCATGGATTGTGGGTTGTGTGTTGTGGGGAGCGCCAGGGGTAAGTTTCAGCCAAGGGTTAACGGTCGATGAACGATTGGAGCGTTTAGAGCAAAAAACTCTTTCAGTTTCCCCAGGGGCAAATCAGGAAACGGGAAACATGGTATTTTTCCGGGGCGGTTGGGCGAGTTTGACGAATGATCGCTCGAATGAAGTGTTTACCGATGTGTTTGGGTTCAGTGGGTCAAATGATCAAAATGGTGGATATTATGTCGGGGCCGGTTTGGATTTGGTGCTCACCCGCAATGTGTGGGACTTAGTACCTGGAACCTGGGTGTTAGGGGAAATCGGGGTAGAATTTAAACGGTTTAATTCTGAAAACGTCACCCAGGCGGTTCCCAGTACCTGCGGGGCTGCTATTCCTTCGTCGGGATGCACGGTCGAAACGAATAAAAAGATTCAACTGACGATGTTGACGGTGAATGTCGCTCCCAAAATCATGTTCATGGAAGGCAGCCGGTTTCGTCCCTGGATCATCCCGGTGGGCTTAGACTTCCATGTCATCAGTCCACCCTCGAATGATACGACGGTGTTGGATATCGGAGTGCAATTTGCCGTGGGTGCCCAAGTCCGCGTGTGGAAGGCATTGCATCTGGGCGTCGATGGGCGGTTTCATTTGGCAACCGGGCAGACAGATACCACTAATAATTTCGGCACAGCAGGAGCGTACCTCGGAATTGCCTTTTGAGCTTGTTAGCCTCCTTGTTAGTTGAAAGTCTACAATTATCTGCCTCCCCCCTTTTCCAAAAGGGGGGGACAGCAGGGTTGAACGTTCAGTTTTTCCCATCAAAAAATCCAGGAAGCTAAAAGTAGATCAGAAAATCATCATGTTGAGAAAGTCTTCTCCTGAGAGAGAAATTTCCCTGGATGCCTTCAATCAATCTCGCTACAATCACAGAGGTGAATCTCTTTAGCAGTATTCTGGTCTGGATCCATCTGGTCGCGGCGACTTTTTGGGTGGGAGGCATGTTGTTTCTCTCGCTCGTCGCCGTTCCGCTTTTAAAACAGGATCCTGACCCACATTCCGCCCAACGCGGGTTTGTGAATCTTGCGCGTAGGTTTAGAACGCTCGTATGGGGCGCATTGTCTCTGCTTGTGGGGACGGGGTCGATACTTCTGGGCAATGTTGTCCCTTTCTCCGCTCCGCTTTCATCTTGGCCACCTATCGTCATCACGAAATTAACACTGGTATTGATGTTAGTGGTCGTGTCCTTAATGCACGATCGTATCATCGGACCAAAAGTTCGAACTCTCAAGCAGAAGGTTTCTTCTGAATTATCTACTGGAGAAACCCTCCTCCTCCGACTCTCGCCCCTCTTAGGCCGACTAACCCTTTTCTTAGGGTTGGGAGTGCTCCTGGCAGCCGTCATCATGGTTAGGTCCTAAGGGAGGAATGTTGAAAACATGCTCTGAGTCCACTCGAATGGTCCGCAAGTGGCGTTCTCGCCCCTTGGCAGTGCCTCACTTCTCCTCCCTATGCTCCGCCCCTCACGGTGGCTGAGTCCTTTCCTTCGATTGACTCACGGCAGAACTGGTCTTTGTAAGGATTCCCCATTATTGGTGTATGGAGAGTCTCAGTTATTCACATTCGAGCGAAACGGCCGAGATTTGGGAAATTTCAAGAGACCTAAGGAAGCTCTCATCAGAAAAGTAGGAAAGAGAATAAAAAAAGGGAGAGGCCTTGTGGACCTCTCCCTTTATTATCGGACGTGTAGAGTAGTCGTTAGAAGCGGCTGCGCCGCTTTCCTCCAAAATCTCCTCCGCCTCCGCCACCGCCACTGCCACCAAAGCCGCCACGGCCACCACCACCACTACCACCGGTGCGGGGAGCTTGCGGTTTGGCCTCGTTCACCGTCAATGTGCGGCCGCCAAACTCCGTAGAGTTTAAGGCTGCAATTGCGGCTTGCGCTTCCTCTGAGGAAGACATTTCGACAAATCCGAACCCGCGCGATTGGCCGGTGAACTTGTCACTGATGACGTTAGCTGATTCGACGGTGCCGTGTGCCGAAAACAGGTCGGTTAATTCTGCTTGAGTCGCTGAATACGGCAACCCACCTACATACAATTTTGAACCCATGGGGTTCCTCCTTTTAAAAAGTTGATATTGTCTTAGGCTCGGGAGGGTAAAACATTGGGAAGGAGTAAACCACGGACGCTGTTTTTCAGGCGACTCAGGTCAGACACTTCCGAGTTATTCTCTCGGGCTAAACAACACCGGTTACGGGCTTGAGTGATTGAACTCTCAAAGCTAAGCCCAGGGCGATGAGTTAAAAAAAGCGTAGCACACATAGGACATAAAAGATAGTGTCTGAAAAAGGCTCTTATCAATCGATTGATCACAGAACTGTTTTGGGAATGGGCGGCAAAACCGATGGCGCTTCAGGGTCGTGAGATTCCGCCGGTGACGCGTTCCAGTTCGGTCAGTGCTATCGAGAGATCGTATTTGGCCTGGGCGTAGTCTACTTGAGTTTGTCGTAAGACTCGCTGGGCATCCAACACATCAAGCAGACTGGCTTCCCCGAATTTAAAGCTGACTTGGGCGATCCGCAGCGCTTCCTGCGCTTGGTTAAGTAACCCTTTTTCGTACGTCGCAATTTGCGCGGCAGCGGCTTGGGAGAGTTGAACCTGCTGGGCGACACCCTTGAGCAGCTCGTGTTTGGCCCGAAGGAGCATCGCTTCGCGTTGCCGTAAGGTGCCTTTGGCTTGCGCAATGTCACCCTGACGTTGATCCCACAGGGGAAAAGGAATCGAAAGCACCCCAACATAAGCTTCTCGCCCCGCGTCCCGTTGATAACTTCCGCTCACCGTCATATTGGGAATGCGAGCCTGTTGCTCCTGACGGTGCGTTTGCTGCGCTTCTTCCACGATTTTTTCCCATTTCATGATCACCGGGTGGTGAGCCAGTGCCTGCTCTGAGAGTGTGGCGATGTGCAAGGCTCCAGGCCAGGTGGCAAAATCGCCCTGAATGGAAAATTCAGGTCCCAAGGCTCCGGCAGTCAGGCTATTCAGTGAGGCTTGGAAAGACTGGACGACACCCTTGGCCCTGGCGACTTCTTTTTGAACCTTCATGTCCTCTACTTTAACTTTCACGGCTTCAAAAGGGGGCGCTTCGCCGGAGTCGACGCGACGGATGACAGCCTCCCGGACTTCTTCCATGGTCCGAACATTATGGAGAGCCATTTCCCTTTGACGTTCGGCGAGCAAGAGGTCATAGAAGGCCTGTTTGGTGGCAGCAATCAAATTCAGTTTGGCTTCTTCTCCGGAGGCCAGGGCGCCCTCCACTCCCGCTTGCGCCGCCTGTTGGCGAGCCGCCCGCATCCCGGGCCATTCTAGGGGTTGGCTGAGGGTGACATACCGTTCAGTGATCGAAATGCCAACGGAAGGATCCCTGACGGTTCCCCGGCCACCATGAAAGGAAAGCGTGGGATTGGGATAGGCGGAGGCGGAAAGTTTTTTCCCTTCTTTGTGCTCAATGAACCCCTCGCTTTCCGTCACGAGAGGATTCTTCTCTAAGGCAATGGCCAGAATGTCTTGAAGACGAAAGGTCTGGACAGTGGCCTGTGGTGTCGCGACCTCAGCCGCCAAAGCAGAATGCCAACTGAGACCACAAAGGACGATAAGCCAAATGATGTGCTTGAACCACATGAAACGTTCCCTTCTTGTGACGACCCCATCATCCTCAGTTCGAAGCGGTGCTTGTGAGAGGTTCATGGGGGATGGCTGGTTGTTTTCTTGAACGGCAGAGGGTCTCGTACAGCGCTGGAATAATTAATAAGGTCAGCGCCGTGGATGTGATCAATCCGCCAATCACGACGGTGGCCAGAGGCCGTTGGACTTCCGCTCCCATACTGGTGGCGACGGCCATCGGCAAAAACCCAAGACTTGCGACGAGGGCCGTCATCAAGACGGGTCGAAGCCGATCCATGGCTCCCTGTGCGACGGCTTCTCGAGTGGGAAGCCCTTCGGCTTCTAATCCTTGGATGCGGCTCACCAAGACTACACCGTTTAAGACGGCGATCCCGAAGAGGGCCACACAGCCGATCACTGCGGAAATACTTAAGGGCAACCCTCGCATCCAGAGGGCAAAAATCCCGCCAGACAGGGCCAAGGGCACATTCAAAAAGATCAACAAGGCTGGACGAATGGCACCAAAAATCACCGAGAGAATAGCGATGATGAGGAGCAAAGTAATCGGCACCACCACGGCCAGTCGCCGTGAAGCCTCTTCTAAATGTTTAAATTGTCCGCCCCACTCCAGGTAGTATCCCTGGGGGAGGGTGACGTGATCGCGGATGACCTGTTGAGCTTCGGTGACAAAGGAGCCCAGATCCCGACCACGAATATTGGCTTCGACCACCAGACGGCGTTGAATGTTTTGTCGACTGACTTGGGCGGGACCTTCATCGACTTCAATGGTGGCGACGCGGGACAAGGGAACCAGTTCCCCGTGCGCGGTGGGTATTAGGATATTGCCAAGAGCCTCCGGCCCGGCCGAGGCGTCATCAGAGAGGCGGACAATCAGATCAAATCGGCGTTGACCTTGGAAAACGGTCCCAACCGTCTGTCCCACTCTTGCAGATTCAATGATGCCCAACACGTCTTTGGCACTCAGTCCGTATCGACCGATTTGATCCCGGTCCACGATGACACGAATCCTGGGGACACCGGTGACTTGTTCCACTTTAATATCGGCTGCTCCCGGCACCTGTTCGAGCGTGCGTGCGACCAAGTCACCCTGATGGCGTAAGACCTCAAGATCCTCCCCGAAAATTTTGATGGCCAAATCAGATCGGGTTCCGGCAATAAGCTCATTGAATCGCATCTCAATCGGCTGCGTGAAACTGAGTCCCACCCCGGGAACCGCTTTAAGAATGGCCGTTTTGAATGTTTCGATCAACGCCTCTTTTGAGGCAGTCGTAGTCCATTCGTTTCGAGGTTTCAAGATGACAAAGACATCAGACATATCAATGCCCATCACGTCGGTGGCCACTTCCGGACTTCCGGTTCGGGTCACCACCTGGACGACTTCGGGAAATTGGCGCAACGCTCGTTCCACGCCCAAGGCCGTTTCCACGGATTCAGTCATGGAGACGCTTGGAAGTCGCCAGACTTGAATGGCCATATCACCTTCCTCCAATCGAGGCACAAACTCGATCCCTAAGCGCGATCCGATCAGGAGACTCACGACAAACAGCGCAATGCCCGGGATCACGACCAACGCCGGCCGATTCAAGGCCAGGTCTAACCAGGGTTGATAGAGTTGCCGCAATCGTCGAATGAGCCAGGTTTCTTCATGGTTTGGCCTGGCGCGGGCAAACCAATATGCCAGGACAGGAACGCCTCCTACCGCAAAGAGCAGTGAAGCCGCTAAGGCAAAAATGACGGTCATGGCCATCGGCCGGAACATTTTGCCTTCTAATCCGACTAAAGACAAAATGGGAAGATACACGACGATGATAATGCCGACCGCAAACACAATGGGCCTCAACACTTCCCGTGCGGCTTCCTGGATCGTCGCCAGTTTCTCCTCCTTAGACTGATGGGTGACGTTCCCGAGCCGTCGTAGAATGTTGTCGATCATCACGACCGATCCATCCACCAGCAGTCCAAAGTCGATAGCCCCCAGGCTCATCAGATTGCCGGAGATGCCGGCGTGATACATGCCGGTAAAGGCCATGAGCATAGAAAGGGGAATGGCCAACGCCACAATACACCCGGCCCGAAAGTCTCCTAAAAATGAAAAGAGAATCGCGATGACCAGCAGACCTCCTTCGAGTAAGTTATTTCTGACGGTCTTGATGACTTTGGAGACGAAGAGGGTCCGGTCATAATAGGGTTCGATCACGACGCCCGGTGGAAGCGTGGCTTGAATTTCCTGGACCCGTTCCTTCACGCGTTCGACCACCTGCTGGGCATTGGCGCCTGCCAGCATTTGAACCATCCCGATGACCGTTTCTCCCTCTCCCATCCGTGTGGCGGCTCCAATCCGCAAGGCGGCGCCTTCTTTGACTTCACCGACATCCCTGACGAAAATTGGCACGCCACCCGGCCCATGACTCACGACGATTTGCCCTAACTCGGTAGTCGTCGAAGCCATGGCTTCCCCTTTGATGAGATAGAGTTCCCGCTCATGTTCAATGTAGCCGCCTCCGGCGAGGGCGTTGTTTTGTGCGAGGGCTTCAAACACGGCTTGTAGGGTGAGATTGAAGGCCAGGAGTTTGTTGGGGTCAACGACCACTTGAAATTGTTTCGTCTCACCACCCCAAATATTAACCTCCACCACACCGGGAACGGCCCGAAGCCGTCTGCCAATATCCCATTCCAGAAGCGTCCTCAGGAACATGGGACTGTGTCCTTCTCCTCTGAGCGTGAATTGGTAGACTTCTCCCAATCCTGTTGATAACGGGCCTATCATCGGGCGTCCATAGGCCGTCGGAATGCGTTCGGTGGCTAAGGTCAGTCGCTCGTTGACAAGTTGCCGGACAAAATAGAGATCGAGGTGTTCCTCAAAGATCGCCGTCACCGCCGAGAGGCCATAGCGTGAGACCGAACGCACTTCCTGTAATCCCGGTATGCCGCTGAGAGCGGTTTCAATAGGAAAGGTGATGAATTGTTCAACCTCAATCGGACCAAGTGCGGGAGAACGTGTGAGGATCTGCACCTGGACGGGGGTGAGATCAGGGACCGCGTCAATGGTGAGATTATTCAGCGACCATAATCCGGAGGCGGCCACCAGAAGCAGGGCGACGAAGGTAAAAAACCGATACCGAAGCGAGAGGGTAAGAAGACGTTCCATGGAGTTATGGTGAAATGAAATTTTCGGGAAATGGCATCTTCATCTTTTTGCAGGATCGCGAAATATAGGCAATCTCACCAAAGGCGTGAGGGAAAAGGGTGAAGCCGGAGCGAGCGCTCTTCTTTCCCCTCACGTTTCACGCCTCACGGGAGGTTGGTTATTCTCCCTGGATGGAGGTTTTCATAATGGCGTTCTTCAGGTCGAAGACGCCTTCGGTCACCACGTGCTCTCCTAACTTCAATCCTTGTTTGACCTCCACAAGCCCTCCGCCTTGCTGCCCCGTCTCAACAAACACGAAATCGTACCCGGTTTCCCGTTGAACGAACACGCCGCGCACGCCATCCAACATCGTCAAAGCCGACGTGGGAATGGATAAGACCGGCTGTTGTTGATCGATCAACCGCACTTCCACATATTCATTGGGCTTGAGACGGCCTTTTGGATTTTTCACGTCGAATCGCACGCGGATCGTTCGAGTGGTGGCGTCCGCGACCGGAGCGATATAGGTGAGTCGGGCGGTGACGGGATCTCCACCCCGGGGAATGATCTGGCCTTGATCGCCTTCCTGGAACCGACGGGCTTGCTCGATCGGCAGATTGGCAAACACCCACACGCGACTGGTATCCACAATTTCAAACAACTCATCTCCCGCCGCCACTCCCTGGCCCAGGACGATTTTTTGATTTACCACGGTTCCACCCAATGGAGCCCGGAGCAGGTATTTGTGCCCTTCCAGATGGCTGCCATGCTCCAGTTGTTGGAGTTCTTGTTCGCTGAGTCCCATGTTCAAGAGTTTTTCTCGAACGTGCTGGTAGACGGCCTGGGCTTCAATCTGCTGGCCGCGGTCCTCCAAAAACCGACGTTGGGAAATGATATGTTCGGCCAGCAATTGTTTGGTCCGTGTGAAATTGCTATTGGCGACATCCACTTTGGACTTGGCCACCAAGTATTCCTGGACCAATTCATCTAACCGCATGCTTTCCACGGCGGCGAGTGGCTGATCTTTTTGAACCCGCTCTCCTAATTGCACCATAATCTTGTCCACTTGACCGGGGATGCGAGACGAAACCTTTGCCACTTGCGCGAGGTCGAGGGCGACGTTACCCGGGGCCGAGACCGAATGAGGGGTCAGGCGTTCTTTGACTTCCTCGATTCGGATGCGTTGACGGGCCTGGTCGGGGATGCGATCAACGTGAAACGTTTGTCCGGGGGCGGCAGTGGGAACGGCCACGTCCTTGGTCGGGGTCGGAGCCTCTGGGGGTTTGGGGTCGGAGCATCCCATCGGGAACAGACCGATCAGGCAGAGAATAGGGAACCATCGCCAGTGTATGTGATTCGGATTCTTCATGAATGGCCCTTTTGGACAAGAGATCTTGTAACACAAAATAATATGAGGGTGTCCATGTTTAGAGATGGCTCTTCCCGGTCGGGAACGTGATCGTAAATATGGTGCCTTTTCCTACTTGGCTGTGTGCATCAATATGCCCTCCGTGGGCTTCCACAATCTCCTTAACGATCGCCAATCCCAGCCCTGTCCCTCCTGATTGCCGATCCCGTGCCTGGTCCACTCGATAAAATCGCTCAAAGAGGTGAGGGAGATGTCGGGAATCAATTCCCGGTCCGGTGTCCTCAACGGATAAGCTGATCGACCTGTCATGAGAACCGACCCGAACGGTGATCGTACCCCCTGAGGGCGTATGCCGGAGCGCATTATCCAGGAGATTGATGAGCGCTTGTTTGAGCTGTGAGGCATCTCCCATCAAAGGAGGAACGGGTTGACACTCGGCCTGCAGGTGGATACCGCCTTCTTGCGCTAACACGGACAACTCGCTCACCACCTCCTCGGCAAGAGGGAGGAGGTCAAGAGCTTGCAGCACGAGTGGCGGGCGGTCTCCGGGGAATTGTGCAGGG
>Ga0224497_10000060_pt1 | contig 94715 bp, 75 predicted proteins | sample SF_Jul11_sed_USG_4_FD_167970 | JGI IMG/M metagenome (GOLD analysis project Ga0224497, IMG submission 167970) | Sediment microbial communities from San Francisco Bay, California, United States - SF_Jul11_sed_USGS_13 | ecosystem: Environmental > Aquatic > Marine > Sediment | place: USA...
GGATCATGGTGCAGGTGGTCGCCACCAAGAGGGCCAAGGTAATCCGTCGGGCGGTGATCGCGTCGGGGCTGTGCGGCGCAATCAAAACCCTAAGAAAAACATACGCATGGAAGGCCAGGGCGACCACGTCCTGAAAGGCCAGGTTCTGGGCCGTAACACCTGCCACCGATCGCGCGCGCTCCGCTACACTGCGTGTGAGTTCCAGCATGCGACTCCAGCGTGCTCGCAGTGTGTCGATGCGGCGAAACCATTGCAACCATCCGACAAGCGGTTCGGCCTGGGTGGAAATTTCTATTCCGGCAACGCCAGGGTAACTCGAGACTCGAGGCGGAAGGTGGGTTACACCTCGCTCACATGAACCAGCCGACCCAAGGAGCAGCGAGACGGCCCTCGATTCGGGAGGACGCGATCAACCTACCGAACCTGCTCACCATGCTTCGGATCGCGCTGATCCCCGTGGTCCTGTGGCTGCTGGCGGATGGAACCCCGAGGGCGAACTTCTGGGCGGCCATGGCCTACATCGGGACCGCGCTCACCGACTTGATCGATGGTTACCTCGCAAGGCGGTGGGGACAGATCAGCGTCCTTGGGAAGTTCCTCGACCCGCTAGCGGACAAGCTGCTGGTGATGGCGACTCTCGTCTTCTTGGCGTACCTCGGCCGCCTACCGTTTCTCGGTGTCGTTGCAGTCATCATCATGGTCGGACGCGAGCTGGCTATTACGGCGCTTCGAACGATCGCGATGAGTGAAGGGCTTGTGATGGAGGCGATGCGGGCCGGCAAAGACAAGACCGCGTTGCAGATGGTCGCGATCCTGATGTTGATCGTCCACCAGCGGTACGTGATCAACTTCGGCTTCTACCAGACCGAGTTCGACTTTGCGGGCGCGGGACTCGTATTGCTGTACCTGAGCCTGTTCTTCGCCCTCAAGAGCGGAGGAGAGTACTTCAAGTTGTTCGTCGACGCGGTGGATGCGAAGGATGACCGACTGGCCCGTGCGGCATCGGAAGGATGACGATATTTTCGGCTCAGACCAACGCCTCACGCACCATCGTGGGACGCGTCTTTCGTGGCCGCCGGTTGCAAGAAGCGCTCCACGAGCTGGTGGATGAGCACCACCTTCAAACAGCTTGGCTGAACGCACTCGGCGCTTTCGAGTGGATCGACCTGACCGAGTACAGCCAGGTCGACCAAAAGTACGGGGAACCCCACCGCTTCGAGCGGTGCGAGCTCCTGGCGATGCAGGGCAACCTCTCGGAACGCGACGAAGAGCCGTTTTGGCACTTGCACGCGACCATTTCGTGCCGTGAGAACAACCGTGACGTCACTTATGGCGGGCACGTCGTCGATGGTGTCGTGTTTGCCCTCGAGTTTCGGATCGATTGCTTCGATGACCTCGCGCTTTCTCGAAGCCATGACGAGGCGACCGGGCTTCATCTTTGGTTGAAGGGCGAAGGAACACCTGCAGCGGCCGCGCGGGACGTCGAGGATCGACCGATCACCTGGGCAATGGCCGCGGAGGCGTCGAAGGTCGAGCCCGGTGAGGGCCGCGAAACCACGCCTGTCAGAGGAGAGTGGTTGGATCACCCAAAGTTCGGTGTGTGCGAGATCGAAGGGCTCTCCGGCGACGGTGTCTGCATCATCAAGCTTCCCAACGCGCGCCGAAAGAAGATCCAAATCGGAGCACTCCAGGTTTTGGCGCCCCGGCAGGACGGGGCTCGCAAGGTGTTCCCGGTTCGGCCGAAGCCGAAGTTTTGAGGTCAATCGTTCAAGCGAATCCGCGGATCGAGCGCCGCCACCGCGATGTCGGCGAGCAAATTTCCAGCCTGCACGGCCACGCCGAACATCAGGACGACGGCCATGATGACGGGGGCGTCGAGTGATTCGATCGATTCGATGGTCAGCAGCCCGAGCCCCGGCCACGCGAAAATCTTTTCGGTGATGATGGCGCCGCCGACGAGGAACGGAAGACTAAGGCCCACCAGGGTGACGACTGGAAGCAACGCGTTTCTGATCGCGTGCCGGAGGACGACCTGACTCGGCGGCATGCCCTTAGCCTTCGCCGTGCGGACGTGGTCGTGCCGGAGGGTCTCGATCAGCTCACCGCGCATGACGCGTGCGTAAGTCGCGGCGCCCGCGATCGCCAAGATGAGGGCGGGGAGCAACGCATGGTAGACGTGGTCTAGGGGATCGATCCCGTACCCACCGAACGGAAACCACCCGAGCAAGAACGAGAACACCAGCAGTGCGATCGGTCCAGTCACATACGTCGGCAAACTGATGCCCACGAAGGTGCCAAACATGATCAGGGTATCGGACCAACGGTTTCGCCGCAGGGCGGCGATGACGCCCGCGGTGAGGCCGATGATTAGCTCGAACAACACCGCCATCGATGCGAGGAGCAGTGTTCGCGGCAGCCGAAACCCGATCACGGCGGCGACGGACTCGTGATGCGAATAGGACTCACCCAGGTCGCCCTGAAGAACACCGCAAAACCCTCGCGAGCCGTCCTCGCGCTCGTACTTTGGTGAGTCTTTTCGGACACACGGCAGGATCCCGAGGTAGCTGAAGAACTGCTCGACCATCGGGCGGTCGAGGCCCTTTTTGGCGTTGAAGTCGGCGATCTGCTCGGCGCGCGCCTGTGGACCGAGCACGGTGACCGCTGGGTCGCCGGCCACGAAGATCAAGAAGAAGACCAGGGTGACCACCGAGACGACGACGACGAAACCCCAGAGCGCGCGCTGAGCAATGAATCGAATCATCGAGACACCTTCGGCGAGTAGACGCTCTGGCTGACGCGCCTTCTAGGAAGGTCGAGCCAGATGTTGCGGTACTCATTGAGCCACACCGGGTGGGGGCGGAAGTTCTTCACGTAGGGCTGCCACACGAACATCTCGATGGGATAGTAGAGAAACGCCCACGGTGCCTCGGCGGCGAGGATCGCGTTGGCCTGCGCATAGAGCTCGAGCCGCACCGTTCGGTCGACCTCGGGGCGTGCTTTGTCGAGGATCGCGTCGAGCTCGGGGTTGCGATAGAAGGACCGGTTCTCGGAGTTCTCCGGATGGATCGACCTGCTGTGGAACAAGATGTCCATGAAGTTCGAGGGATCCGGGAAGTCTTGGTGCCAGCCTGTGAACGCCGCCTGCGCGACGCGCGGCCGTCCAGTCTCCTTCAAATACGTCGCAAAGGTCACCAGCTTGAGCTCGATGTCGATCCCGATCGCCTTGAGATCCTGTTGGAAGAACTGGGCAAGCTGGACCTCGCCTTCGCCTCGCACCCAGAGGGTCACGGGCTCGGGCAGTCCGTTCGGGTAACCTGCGAGACGCATCTCTTCCTTGGCGCGCGCGAGGTCGAACACCTGGCCCTGCGGGAGATCGGGGTCGTAGGGGGGGAGCATCGGCGGCAAGACTTGCGTGGCAGCGATCACCTTGCCTGGGTCGAGGCGTTCGAGCTTCGAGCGGTCGATGGCGAACGCGACTGCTCTCCGTACGTGGATGTTGTCGAAAGGAGGGAGCTCGCAGTTGAGGCCGAGCGCAAAGACCGACGGACTCGGAGCTTCGGCTCGATATGGTGCCCATGCCTTCGACTCCCGCAGGAACAGTCGGTTGACTTTGCTCGGCCGGTAGATGATGTCGATCCCGCCATTGCGAAAACGTGCACTCGCCACGTCGGAGGAGATGTTCTCGAGAAACACCATCTGATCGGGGCGGGCTCTCGGGTCCCAGTAGTCCTCGAAACGCTCGAATTCGACTTGGACGCCCCGCTCCCAGCGTCCGAGGGCAAATGGCCCGGTGCCGATCGGATTTCGGCCAACGGCCGTGCGCCCTTCGGCCTTCTCGAGTGCTTCGACGTGCTCGCGAGCGATCGGGTACGCGAAGGGCATCGCAATGGCGTTCAAGAAAGTTTGATCGGCTTCATCCAAACGAAACTCGATAGTCTTGGGGCCTAGGACGACGATCCCTTCAATCACATCGGTCTTGCCTACGTGATAGTCAGGTGCCCCTTCGATCGATTTGAAGAACGGATAGCCGGGTGAGCCGATACGCTCGCTGAGCAGTCGGTGCATCGACCAAGAGATGTCCTCGGCCATCACTTCTCTGCCGTTGTGGAATTTGATGCCGTCACGCAAGGTAAAGCGAAACACGCGGCCGTCGTCCGAGACTTCGGGCAGTGAGGCAGCGAGGCTCGGGACCATCTTGCCCTCGTAGTCGTAGTCGAGAAGGCCGTCGTACAGAAGTCGGCAGGCGGCCGTCGATAAGGTGTCGTACGCGAAGTGCGGATCCAGGGTGTGGATGTTGCTGCTGGCCGAGAAGACGAGAGTGCCCCCCGAGCGTGGGGTTTCTTGGTCTGCGCCGACGAAGCGCGGCCCGATCGGTGCCCTGGGGAAATGAGTGATCACCCAGCCTCCGAGAACCGCCGCCGCGGCGATCGTGACGATGCCCGCGACCCAGCGGCTACCGCGGGTTCTAGTCTTTGGGGTCGAACGCATCTCTGAGCCCTTCTCCAAAGAGGTTGAAACCGAACACGGCCATGCTGATGAGAACGGCTGGATAAAGTGTCAGTCGCGGCACACCGAGAAGCAGCGACTGACTTTCGTTGAGCATCGAGCCCCAACTCGCCGTTGGCGGCCGAACACCCAGTCCGAGGAACGACAGTGCGCTCTCGGCAATGATCATTCGTGCAACGAGAATCGTGGCGATCGCGATGATCGGCCCAGCGACGTTGGGAAGCACGTGTCGGGCGAGAATGCGAGAGTGGCGTAGGCCGAGCGCGCGTGCAGCTTCGACGTAGTCGAGCTCTCGCGCTTCCATCGTTTTGGCCCGTGTGACGCGGGCCAGCGTCGTCCACGAGAGCACTCCGAGCACGATGCAAATCGTCCAAATGCCGGGAGCATCCCAAACGCGTTGCATGACGATGGCGAGCAGAAGGAACGGCATCGACAACACGACATCGACGAATCGCATCAGAGCGGAGTCGATCCGTCCGCCTACGTAGCCGGAGATCAGCCCGAGACCGACCCCGATCAGGACGGCAATGGCGGTGGCGATGTAGGCGACCAGCATCGAGACTCGGGCGCCGCTCAGAAGCCTGCTGAGCTCGTCGCGCGCCAACGGGTCTCCGCCGAGCCAGTGCCCTGGCGCCAGACGCGGCCCTGCGGGAAGGCCGTTGCTCAAGAGCAGGACGTCGGTGAACTGCTCGACCGGGTCGTAGGGGGCTAGCCAGGGGCCCAGGATCCCCAGGACCGTCACCGCCACGACGAGCACGAGCCCAGCGAGGGCCCCCTTGTTGCGCCGAAACCGCCGAAACGCCCGAGAATCCATGCGCTTGCAGGAGGTACTGGGTTCGGGGGGACCAGTCAATTTCCCCAGGTTCAGAGACAGCGGTGATGTCAGCGGCCGGGCCCCTGTCGATGGCAACTGCGATCTCAGCTACTAGCTAGCGATCGGTATTCTCCGGGTGAGCCGTGCCTATTGGCGTGGGCTTTCCAATAAAGCCTTATAATTTCCGCAATTTATAGATCTTATGTTTTTTGCGTTGACGTGATTATCTTCAATGGAATACATTCGCTATAAGTTATTCAAATGACTCTACCAAGAGGACAACGCAGCGCGCATCGGGAACCAGAACGGAGCTGGTCCGACCAGGAGCTCGAGGACATCGAGCGCGCCCATGCCAACGGGATGAGCGTTCAACAAGTCGTCGACGCCTTCACCGCGCGTGGGTCTCGCCTTACGGAGGCGACGTTCCGCAAATACGTGCAGCTCGGGTTGTTGCCCCGGAGCGTCCGGGTCGGCCGCAAAGGCAAGCATCGAGGGTCGCAAGGCTTGTACCCGGCGACGGCGGTTCGCCAAATCGATCACATCCGTCGGTTGATGCATCAGGGCTTCACGATGGAGGAAATCCAAAAGGAGTTCCTCTTCGTTCGAGGCGATATCGATGCGTTGAGCCGGCAGCTCAACCGCGTGTACCAGGCGATCGAAAACGCCGTGCACGACCAGCAGCGCGAGGCCGCCGAAGATCCGGGGGTCAGCGACGCGCTCAACGAAGTGCGCGAGCTCGGCAAAGAGCTCGTTCAGAAGCTTGAAGTCATCGAGCGGCGTTTGACGATGCGCGCCCGCATGGCTCGAGCAGCCGTCTGAAGAGGTTTGAGGGGGAGATTCCAATGAAGGACGCAGCAAGCACGAAGGCCGTGGACGCAGATGCGAGCTCCGAGGGGGAAGAACGGGAGTCGCTGGCGGACGCGTTACAGGAGCCGGGCCAGGAAGAACGTCGGGGGCGCCGCAAGCGTCGGTCGAGAGCGCGTGCGCGGACCATCTCGATTCGGCGCCTGAGCAAGGCAGAGCTCAACCGGGGCCGCGAGCTCTACCCGGAATCCGACTATTGGAAGCCGAGGAGCCGGTCGGAGTGCAAAGACATGGAACGGCCATGTCCGTTCGTGTCGTGCAAGTACCACCTCTACATCGACGTCCACCCAGTGCGGGGCTCGATCAAGCTCAACTTCCCAGACCTCGAAATCTGGGAGATGACTGAAACCTGCGCCCTCGATGTGGCGGACCGCGGGGGAATCACCCTCGAAGAGGTGGGCGAGATCATGAACCTCACTCGCGAGCGCGTACGCCAAGTCGAGACTGCAGGCCTTGCGCGCTTGCAGGACTACCGGGCCGTCGATCGGTTGAAGGATTATGTGACATAACGAGCCACTCCAAGGGCAAAGGGGGAGGGTGTCGCCAATTGGCGGCACCCTTTTTTTGTCCCATCTTACGGCTGGATCTGCGGGCCGTCGCTCTGCTACCGTCCGCCAAATCAAGCAACGAGGGCGAGCTGTGCGTGATGTAGTGGTGTTCATTTTGGTCGGAGCGGTGTGCGGATGCGGCGATGAAAGCGGCAGCGCCGGAGCCGGTGGAGCAGGTGGAGCTGGTGGGGCCGGCGGAGGCTCGGCTCTTCAAGAGGAGTACATCTTGTCCGATCAGGACCTCGTGCCCGAGAGCGGCGCCTACGATCCCGTGAGCCGCGCGTTCTATGTCGGAAGCGCGACCCAAGGGAGCATCACCCGCGTCGACGCCGACGGCACCGAATCGCTTTTCTTCGAGCCCCCCCCATCCTCGAGCCTGGGCACCTTCGGCCTCACGATCGATCCCGACGCACGACGACTATGGGTGTGCGTCGATGACACAGTAATGATGAGCCGGAGCGTCTGGACATTCGACATGTCGACCGGTGACTTGGAGATCGAATTCGCTTTGGCCGACGCCGCTCCGGATGCCAGCTGCAATGACATCGCGCTCGACAGTGAAGGTGTCGCTTATGTGAGCGACTCGGACAATCCGCGTGTTTATCGGGCGAACGTCGACGGCGAAGCAATCGAAATCTGGGCCGATGACCCGCTGCTCGCGCCCCCTGGCGGCGCCTTGGGCGGCAATGGAATTGCGGTGACCGAAAACGATCGATACGTTCTTGTATCGAAGACCCTTCCATCGCCGTCGACGCCCCCGCTGGTGCGCATCGAGCGCACCAACCCAGAAAACATCTCAGGCGTCACGACGACACCTGAGATCACGACGACCACCGATGGTATGAGTTTCCTGGGTGGAGATCTGTATATAGCCGGCCCGGTCTCGGGCGAGACTTTCCGGCTGACGAGCAACGACCAGTGGCAAACCGCGTCGATCGCCACCTCGATGCAGCAGGCCGGGACGTCGACCGTGCGGCCCGCGGAGGGCGACCTTTACGGCATTTATAGCGATATCGCCGATCGCGTCTTCGGCAACCCGCTCACTCCGCCGTTCCGCATCTATCGGATCGACCTCGCCTCCTTTGAATGAGCGACGCCGACTTGTCAGTGAGCGCTCCGTTGCCTACGGTGCGCGCCGTCGTGGTGCGAGCCGCCATCATCTTCTTGCTTTGCTTGACGGCAACCGCGCCCGCGGACGCGCAGGATGGGCCGTGTCCACCGGGCAATCTGCTGGCGCGCAAATCTCCATCCGCCAGTCGGGGAGTGCAGTCTAGCCCTCGGCTCACCAACGGCATCATCACCGCCGAGGGCGACTCGTGGCAGAGCGAGCTGACATCGACGTTCAGCGACCCCGGCAGCCACGTCGTCTACGATCTCGGGCAATCCGTGCCAATCACCGCGGTCGACCTCCAGGGCGACAACAACGACGAATATATCGTCGAGTTGTCGGAGGACGGCGAGACCTTCGTGTGGCTCTGGACCGCAGACCCCGTCTCAGGCCAAGGGATGCGCCGACGCGGTGCCCAAAGGCTCTCCGGCCAAGGCCGCTACGTTCGACTGCGCGCGCAAGGCGGTGACGGCTACTACAGCCTCAGCGAGATCCAAGTCTTCTGCCGAAAGTCCGCAACGTGGCCTCCCCCGGTCGAGGTCAAGGCCACCGCGAGTGGGTGGTGGAAGGGGATCATGCAAAAGCGGGACCATCGCTATCGCCTTGGCCTCGCCTTCCTCGGGCTCTTGTTCTTCATCGCCCTCTTTCGTGTAGAGCGGAGTAAGACTGCGCTCGGTGTTGCTGTGTCGTTGGCGCTCGCGATGTTGGCGATCGCAAGCTACCGGTTCTACAGCGCCAGGCATGCCCCGTGGTTCGCAGATTGGGGTCTTCAGGTCTTGGCCGGCCTCGTCGCCGCATGGGGTGTGCGTGGCCTTTGGCTCGCAAGGCAGGGCGAGGGTGCATCGCTTTGGTGGGAGCGCGGGGCACTGGTGTGGATAATCCTCGCGTGCGGTGCCGCGTGGGTGAACTTCGGCACCTATCACAGCTCGCGCATCGTCCACTACTGGGACACGTTCCACTACTACATCGGCTCGAAGTATTTCGAGGAGAACGAATACGAACGGCTCTACCAGTGCGTCCTCGCCGCGGACTACCAAGACCGCGGATCCGCCGATCTCCAAAGGCGAAAGATCCGAGATCTCGTCGACAATCGGCTCCACTACCTCACCGAAGAGGACGCGATTGTCTACACGAAGACTTGCGCCGAGCACTTTTCCCCGCAGCGTTGGGAGGCATTCAAACAGGATGCCCGATCCTTTCGAACCGTGATGGGTACGTCGTGGTGGCGGGACATGCTGATGGACCACGGCTACAACGCGAGCCCGATCTCCAACATGGTTGCGGCTGCTCTCACGAACGTCCGCTGGAAACAGCAGGTCCCCGAGACCCCGAGCGTGCGCGTCGATCAAGGCGCGATGAAGAAGTTTCGGAAGCGGATCCTCCGCTACGCGATGATCGACTTGGGGCTTTATGCGGGCGCGTTTCTGCTCATTCTATGGGCCTTCGGTCTTCGGGCGTGCGCCCTTGCTGTTGCCTTGTGGGGCACCGGCTATCCGTGGGCGTACTTTTGGACGGGGGGAAGCTTCGCGCGGGTGCCGTGGTTCTTCATGGCGGTCGCTGCGGTCTGTCTTCTGAAAAAGGGATTCCCTTTGCTCTCGGGCTTCGCGTTGTCGTGGAGCGCACTGCTTCGGTTGTTCCCTGCGGCATTGGCGGGCGGACCGGGCGCGGCCATCGTCGACCGTTTCATCCGGCGGAAGAAGCTCGAGGGGCCGTGGCTGCGCCCCGAGGACAAGCGTTTCATCGCGGGCGGCATGGCCGGGTTGCTGGTCCTGTGCTCGGCGAGCGTGGCGATCAACGGGGTAGACGCGCACACCCGTTTTCTGGGCAACACCTTCAAGCACGCGGAAACCCCGCTTACCAATCACATGGGGCTTCCGACCCTTCTCTCGTATCGGCCGAGCACAGTTGGGCGTCACACCAAGGATGCAAGCCTCGAAGACCCGTGGGCCCATTGGAAGCAGTTCCGCAAAGACACGAAGCATGACCGGCGCTGGCTGCATCGCTTGATCCTGCTCGGCATGTTCGTGCTGTTGGCCTTGGCCGGCCGGCGCATGGCGGGGTGGGCTGTCTTGGCGAGCAGCACGATCCTCATCATCGGGTTCTTCGAGCTGACTTGCTACTACTACAGCTTCGTGGTCTTGATGGCGCCACTTGCGATTGAACGCTTGCGCTATACCGCAGCGCTGATCGCCATGGTCATGGCCGGGTTGATCATCCAGTTTTTCGCCGGTTGGTACGACGAGCAGTACTTGTGGGAGACCGCCGCTTGCCTAGTTGCGCTGCTCTACATCATCGTGGATGTCGTCCTCCGTCCGTTGCCCGAGTCGTCGCCTGCCGCCCCGTAAAGGCGACGCCTCGCGCCGCCCACGGGGCTTCGCGCCCCCCCGACCGATTTTTGAGGGGTTTCGGGGTGGATTTGAGCCTGTCACCCCGATGGCCTAGAATTGCGAGGGGATGAGTTTGTGCGCACGCGTGCTCGTGGGGATCGCCGCGCTCCTGGTCGGGTGCTCGAGCGCCAGCGGAATAGAAACCGTCTGCCCGAGTGGCAAGGTGGCCCTGTGCACAGACCCGAGCAACATCCTCGCCTGTTGTCAGGAATTCAAATGTACAGACGGGCGCATCGTGCCGTGCAGCAGCCTCGCCCGTGCGGAGTGCCAGACCCAGGTTTGCGAGCGCGTCATCGTGTTCGATGCGGGGCTGCCCGACGCGGATGTGCCTGACGGCAACATCGGGACAGGTGGCACGGGCGGTGCTGGCGGTGCCGGCGGCGTAAGCGGTGCCGGTGGCGTAGGCGGTGCCGGTGGCGTAGGCGGTGCCGGTGGCGTAGGCGGTGCCGGGGGCGTAGGCGGCGCCGGGGGCCGAGGCGGCGCGGGCGGTGCTGGCGGCGCCGGAGGCGTAGGCGGCACGGGCGGTGCCGGCGGCGCAGGCGGCGCGACGCTGTAGTTGCAGGGACCTCTGAGCGGCCTTACGTTCTCTAAGTTAGACAGGTTCAAGCGATCGCTGGTGTGCTTCGCACACGGGAGGAAAGTCCGAGCTTCACAGGACAGGATGCCAGGCAACACCTGGTGGGGGTGACCCCGAGGAAAGTGCCACAGAAAGCAAACCGCCGCGTCGTCGTAAAGCCGCGCGGCAAGGGTGAAAGGGTGAGGTAAGAGCTCACCGGGCTGGCGGTAACGTCGGTCGCACGGCAAACCCCATCCGAAGCAAGACGAAATAGGGAGGCGTCGAGGGTGGTTCCGCCCGAGTCTCCGGGTAACGTCGCTCGAGGCCGATGGTGACATCGGTCCCAGAAGAATGATCGCGACCCGTGTTTCGGTGACGAGCACGGGAACAAAACTCGGCTTACGAGCCCTCTAACCACGGCGCCCTGTTTCGGCAGGGCGCCGCGCTGTTTTGCGGGAAGACCGATTGACCAGGTGTTGGGGATCGGAAAAGATGCGCGCGATGTTTGGCGAACGCTCACTGATTCTCATGTCTCTGGTCACTGCGCTAGGCGGTGCAGGCTGCAGCACCTCCGCTGGCGAGGACTTCGATCCGGCTTTCTACGTACCTCCGGATCCCCTCCCGTCGGAGACTCCAGGAACCTTGATCCGGGCCGAGTCGATGGAGCCCTTCGCGGACGGGATGAATGTGTGGCGCGTATTGTACGTGTCGCAGGCGGTCGATGGCACTCCGATCGCGGTGTCCGGAATGGTCGCGTCGCCCACCGGGGCAGCGCCCGAGGCCGGCTACGACGTCGTCACGTGGGGACACGGAACGAAGGGCATCGCGGATCCTTGCGCCCCGTCGCGCTTCTATCGAAGCGGTTTCCAAGACTTCGTCGACATTGCCCCCGAGCTTGTGGCCGCGGGGTACGTTGGGGTCGCTTCGGACTACGAAGGACTTGGGACACCAGGCATTCATCCCTATCTCCTCGGGGCGAGCGAGGGACGTGGCCAACTCGACATCGTGAAAGCCGCTCAGCAAATCGACGAAGCTCGTGCCGGTAGCAGGGTGGTGATCTGGGGCCGGTCGCAAGGCGGGCATGCCGCACTCTTTTCCGGCGAGATTGCGCCCGACTGGGCGCCCGAGCTGACGATCCGAGGCGTGATTTCGGCTGCGCCCGCCGCGGAGCTACCGGGAAGCCTTTCCTTCGGCGCTGTCGTCCCCGGAGCGTTCGGGTTCTTTTGGCAGTTGACCGTCGGCTTCGATGCCACGTACGACGAGCTCTCGATCGAAGACATCTATACCGATGAAGCCCTCGCCACGATCCGCGGGCTGATCGATGAGGAAGCGTGCGGCGGCACTTTCAGCGAGGTCGCGAGGGAAGTAGAGGGCGCGGGCTTCAAAACGAACCCGACCGAGCTACCCGAGTGGTTGGCTCGGTTGGAGGAGAGCTCTCCGGGGCGTGTTCGAACGGACGTGCCGATCCTGCTCCTGCAAGGCACAGACGACGAGGTGGTCCCCAAGGTACTCACCGACATCCTGAACATCAACCTTTGCGCCATCGGCAGCCGGGTTGATTATCGCGTTTTCGAGGGGTTTGGGCACAACGACTCCACGCTCATGAATATGCCGTTGATGCTCGAGTGGACCGCTGCGCGATTCGCGGGCGAGCCCGCTACGACGACTTGCGAGTAGGCTCGAGGACGATGCCTCGCGCTTTGGCGGCGGCTTGGGCTCGGGCGCGAGGTTCCTGGTAGTTGCGCGAGCCGAGGTAGGCGAAAAGCCGATCGCTGGTCGGGACCACGATGTCCTCGGCTTCCCATGCGACCGGGGTGCCGTCATCGGCCCAGCGGACTTCACTCCGCTCCATCATCCAAGCGGCTTCGGCGAGATCGAGACCGGCAAGCGCTTCGCGGATGGCCTCGAAGCGCCCCTGCACTTCAGGATCCAAAAAGAAGAACTGCCCCCCGCCGATGAACGCGATGTGATAGCGCGATGGATGATTGACCACCCCATCGAGCTCGAGCCGCTTCGCCCCCTGAAACAGCATGTGCATGAGCTCTTCGCCAACTCCGAGCCCGGGGTGATCCTGTCCGGGCCACTTGGGCTGCCGAAGCGAGAACTCGGTCGTTGGGTTCTGGAGCATCATCCACTCGATTGAGAGAAACCCGAGATCATCAGGAGGGGTGAGCCCCTCGGGTGCCGCCACGCGGATCCGACGAATGACGAGGTCGACCAGCAGCCAGTCCTGGCCGTTCTTCTTGGCGTGAAGGGTGATGTGCTGCCGCTCGGGATCGGTGGGGTCGACCGTGAGTCGCGGCTCCGCGAATCCCCGTTCGCGCACCTCGCTCATCAGACCGTACTTCTCCAGCGCGAACTCGAGGCCGTGCTTCGAGTAGTAGTCGAGGATCCGGGTCGCCTTGTAGCGCGGTCCCTCGAGGTCGCCGAGCAAGTCGGCTTCGGTGATCTGCCAGTCGCCGCTCGGACGCTGGAGCTCGTAGGGGTCTAGCTCGCGCGCGATTTCCTCGTATTGTTCGAACAGGTTCACTTCGGGCTCCACGGAGATCTGGGTGTCGTCGGTGAGAAGCCACCGGATGAAGTCTTTCGACGAAAGCCAGGCTTCCTCGCTGTAGCCGCCGCCGAGCGTCACCACGACATTGCACCCCCGAGCCTGGGCCAGGTCGATGACCCGGCGATCTCGCTCGAGGACTCCCTCTCGCGTCATGGCGAACTCGCCTAGGCGATCCTCTCGAAGCACGTCGTTACCAGCGATGTAGAACGATAGCCGAGGCGCATGGGCGTCGAGCGCGGCTGGCAACGTCTCGTCGAGCTTGGCGAGGTACGCGGCGTCATCGGTGTTTGACGGCAGCAAGAACTGCTGGTCGGCGGCTGCCTCGACGTGGCTCCATACCGAGCCGTGGATCGAGTAAGTGAAGACGGTCTCGTCCTCCTCGAAGGTGACGATGTTGCCGTTCCCTTGATGGTAGTCGAGGTCGATGATCGCGATCGCCTCATTGAAGCCCTCCGAGCGCAACAAGGCGATGGCGACGGCGATGTCGTTGTAGACGCAAAAGCCGCTGCCTTGCTCGGGCTCGGCATGATGAAAACCACCTCCGATGTTGAACGCCACACGGCCTTGCCCGTGAGCGGCCCATCGCGCGGCATCGACGGTCCCACCAACCTGGCGCCGCTGCGCGATCAGGATGGGGTCGACATCGACGAGCGCCGGCTCGAGGCCGAAAATCTGGCCCAGGTACTCCGGCCTTGCCGTCCTATCGAGATACCCGTCGGAATGGACCATGGCGAGGCTCGTGAGCTTGGCCAGCGGCGCCGGTCGCACTTGTTTGGGGCGAATCAGGTCCTCGCTAGCGAGCACGCCGAGAATTCTCTCTCCTCGGGCGACCTCGATTCCAGGCACACGCGCGCTCTCGGCGAGCGCGGCAGCCTTGTACTGCGGATGGTACCAGAGGCCCACGGCTTCTTGCAGGCGTCGTCGCGCCCGACGCTTCTGGACCCAGGAGGCCATTACATGGAAATAGAGCCCTTACGAAACTCCGAGCTCCCGATGTGCACATTGATGACGACCGGCTTCCCGGACGCTGCAAGCTCCTTCGCTCGGTCGAGCGTGTCGTCAATCTTCGAAGGGTCGTCGAGCAGCAAACCCACTGCGCCGTATCCTTGGGCAGCATCGTGGTAAGCCGTCCGCCGAAGGACCGTGCCGACATCATCGCCGAGCAGTGGCACCTGCTCGCGAGCAATTTGTGCCCAGGACCCATCGGTGCCGATGACTGCAATGGGGGCAAGCCCGTGTCGCACGTACGTGTCGATCTCGGCGAGGCTATAGGCGCAGGAGCCATCTCCATAGATCAACCAAACCTCCTTGCCCGGACGCACCTTCGACGCTCCTATGGCAAAGCCGCCCCCGACACCCAAAGTTCCGAACACGCCGGGGTCGAGCCAGGAAAGTGGTTTACGCGGCCTCAGGATGTACGCCGCGGTCGCTACGAAATCCCCACCGTCGACGACGAGAACGGCGTCATCGTTCATTTTTTCTTCCAGTTTGAGAAACAGCTCGAGAGGATTGACGAGCTCGGAGGGGGCCTTGGCCTGGCTTTGGATTTCCCCGTCTCGCTGGGCCTCTCGGGCGCGCAGAGTTTCGAACCACTCGGTCCAGGGGCCGAGGCCGTCGCCGACGCTGCCGGCCAGCGATCGCAGGAACTCACCGGCGTGCATGTGAACGGGGATTTCGGGACGGCGGTTCTTTCTCATCTCGGTAGTGCTGAGGTTTGCGGCCACGAGTGTCGCCCGGCTCGAGATGCTTCGGCCGTAGCCGAGTCGAAAGTCGAACGGAAAGCCGGCGACGATGACCAAGTCCGCCTCTTTGAGCGCGGCGCCTCGCTTGTGGCGAAACTGAATCTCGCTGCGCCTCCCCAGCAACCCGCGCGCGGTTCCGCCCAGCCACGTCGGCATTCCGAGCGCCCGCACGGCGTCGGCTAGCGGTTCGGGGTCGTGACAGTTGACCAGCGCCTGACTCCCGATGATGAGCGCTGGCCGTTGGGCGTCTCGGAGCAGCGACGCTACTTTGTCGACGTGGGGGCCCCGGAGGTTCGGCTTAGGCGGCAGAGACTCTCGGATCGGCGGCACGATGCTCACGTGGGGTTGATGGAACTGGCGGTACAGGTGGCCGCGCATGTAGAGCTCGAGCGCCTTCGATCCGAGGTTCTTGGCGTCCTTGACGCCGCTTTCCTTCATGAACATGTCGCGCACGAGGTCCTCGGCGTAGAGGAGATCGATCGGGACCTCGATGAAGACGGGCCCCGGCACGCCGTCCTGCGCGAGGTCGAGGGCTTTCTCGACGGTCGGACCTATGCTGTTGACCGTCTTCAGAGACACCGCCCATTTTGTGATCGACTCCATCAGCGAGATCTGGTCGATGTCCTGCAGGGCCCCGCGCCCCTTGAGCAGGGTGGCTGCGGCGCCACCGAAGATCAAGAGCGGCGACTGAGCGAGTTGCGCGTTCTTCACTGCCGTGACGGTGTTCGTGACACCGGGGCCAGCGGTCACGGCAGCAACGCCAGGGATACCCGTCATGCGTGCCACGGCGTCGGCGGCGAATACGGCACTGACTTCGTCTCGCACGTCGACCACGTCGATCCCGCTTGCCTTGGCTCCGATTAGGATCGGGGAAATGTGTCCGCCGCAGAGGGTGAAGAGCTGCTTCACCCCGCGCGCCGCAAGTGTCTTTCCGATGATGGAGCCGCCGTCCTGTGTCATCACTCGCTCCCCGTTCCCTCGAGCACGTGGTGCGCGAGCACGAAACACGTAAACATCCCTTCGAAAACTCTGGTGGACCCGACGCTGACTTCCACGGCGACTTCGTGCTTCCGTCCCTCGGTCGCCACGGTGCGAGCATGCGCGATCGCGCGCTCGCCACGTCTTACTGGTTTGAGAAACCGGCTCTGCGCGCCCGCTAGCACGACGTTTGGGTCGTTGACGGCGAGCATGGCGGCGTAGTCGGCCACGCCAAACACGAAACCTCCGTGGACGAGCCCTTGCTCGTCCACCGCCATTCGGTCCGTAGTGTCGAGGGCCACCGAAGCCCTCCCATCGCCGAAGTCGAGAGGCGAGCCACACAGGCTCTGATCTGCGTTGAGATGGGTTCGGGCCTTCACCGTCCGGACGATTACATGACCCGCCCGCCGAGAAAAGCGGCTCGATGCCTAGGTGAAGGCCTTTATCACTTGCCGTTTGGGCTTTCGGGTGTCTAATAGATGACGAAATCAGGCGACACGGAGGGTCATGTGAACGAGTTGGCGCGTTACCTCATGGAAAACGCTTACATTGACTTCCAAGGTGGAATTACCATCGACGAGGTTCGAAAGTTTCTGCGAGACGAGGACAGCCGCGAGTCCCGGGCCCTCCTGTCGAGGCTCATCGAAGACAAGGGAATGGATGACCTCATGGTGACGATTGCCGATTGCCTGAAGGAATACATTCGAACGGGAATCAACGAGGATATCGTTCGGGCTCAGCTCATCACCTACAGCGAGTCCTGAGGCTCCTGGGTTCGCCACGGCGTTGCAAAGAAACTCTGCTAAGCTCGGCTCTCCCATGCGCTGGTCGGCATTGTGCGTCTTCATGGCCCTCGCGGCCCTTGGCTGCGAGCGCTCCTCCGAGGCGGATAGCGACTCCAAGAGCGAGGGGTCGGCCGTCGATGAGGCCGCGCCCGGGGAGTCGAAAGGGCCGATCGAGAGTCTGCCCCAAGTCGACGTGAGCGCGCTCGACGACTTCTCGCGGAGCATCTGGGTCGACATGGTGAACGAGCTCCTGTCACCCTGCGGCGATCCCGTCAGCGTCGCTCGATGTGTCGCGGAGAACCGCAAGTGTAAGCGATGCGTACCGGCAGCTCGCTACGTCGCACGGCTCGTCGACGAGGGCTACTCTCGCGACGAGATTCGGGAGATCTATCGGGTTCGGTACGACGCCGACACCAAGGTGAAGCTGAGCCACAAGGGTTCTCCGCTTCGGGGCTCTCCGATGGCGCCGGTCACGATCTACGAGTTCAGTGATTTCCAGTGCCCGCACTGCCGCCTGGCCGCTCCCTACCTGAAGAAGATCGTCGACGACTCGAACGGCAAGGTGAAGCTCGTCTTCAAGCAGTATCCGCTCCCTGGGCATCCCAAGGCGAGGGAAGCCGCCAAGGCAGCGATCGCGGCTGATCGGCAGGGGAAGTTTTGGGAGATGCACGACTTGATTTTCAAGAACCAGGCCAAACTAGAGACGGCTAACTTCGAGAACTACGCCAAGGAGCTCGGGCTCGACCTCGAGCGCTTTCGGGTGGATTTGAAGTCGAAAGAGGTCGAGACCAAGATCGAAGCCGATCGCGCCGAGGGCAAGAAAATCGGCGTCGATTCGACCCCTTCGATCTATGTGAACGACCGGCGGTTCGTATTCCCGCCGGAGCAGCTAGCCGAGTATATACATGAAGAGCTCGACCAGTAGTGCGTGCAGTCTCGGTTTGCTCGTCATCGTATGCGTGACTGCCACCGCACACGCCCTCACGCCCGGTGACACACCTCCGCCGATCAACCTCCCGGATCGGACCGGCAAGGAGGTCGACCTCGGAAAGCTCAAGGGCAAGGTCGTCCTGATCGACTTTTGGGCGTCCTGGTGTGGTCCCTGCAAGCAGGAAATACCGGTGCTCGAGGCGCTTCACAAGAAGTACGCGTCCAAGGGGCTCGTAATCGTCGGAGTCAACATCGACAACAGTGACAAGAAGATGAACAACTTCCTCAAGGCCACACCCGTGACCTTCCGTCAGGTCCGCGACAAGAAGCTTCAGGTCGCCTCACGGTACGAGCCTTCAACCATGCCGTCGTCGTACTTCATCGGCCGCGACGGCAAGATCCGCCACGTCCACGAAGGATTTCGAAAGAGCGACGCTGGCACGCTCGAGGCGCGCGTCGAGGCATTACTGGCCGAATCCCCACGTGACTAGCCAGCGGCTCTCGGCGCGGCGCCTCTTGCGACGAATGCGCTGAGCTGCTGTGTCACGTAGTCGACCACCTCACAGTCGGCCTCGCTGAACATGCCGCGGCCAACGCCGTTTGCCAGTTGAAGCAGACCAAACAGTCGACCTTTGTGAATTAGCGGCCGGTACAGGAGTGCCCGAACGTCGAGGCCGGGAATGCCGTCCACGTCTTCGCGGAAGCGGGGGTCCTTCTGCGCATGCGCGAGGACCAAGACCGCATGGTCGGCGAGCCCGCTTGCGGCGCCAAGTAGCCCGGCCGAGGACGGGAAGCCTTTGCCTTGGCGCGCGCGCGCCCCCGTTCCGCGCGCAGCGACCACCCGAAACTCGTCCGTGTTGATGTCGAGAAGAAACGCCGCTGTCGCTTCTGACGGAACGAGCTCCTCGAGCAGGTGCACCCCGAACTCCAACGCCTCGGCGCGGTTCTTCAAGAAGAGTAGGTCCTGGCAGGCTTCGAAGGCGACCGAAAGACGGTCTTCGGTCGCAGGAGGGGGCACGCTGCTGACCCTTGGTTCCTCCCTCGTATCGTCCTGCAGTGGGAACTCGATGTCGATGCCTTTGTTCCAGTCCTTCCATTCGACGCGGACCACCGCCGGCCGGTCAGGGCGTGATCGCCAAACGTGATCGAACAACTCGATTCGAACGAACTTCGCGCCGCGCTGTTCCCGAAGCTCATCTTGGGCTTCGCGGAGCAACTTGGTCGCCAGCTTCTCGGCCGTCCCCGCCTCGATGGGAAGAGGTACGGCGTACATTCGTTCGCGAAAATGAAGCGGGCTCGACCCGGTGGGCTGCTCCTCCCGTGTTGCCAGCAGGATGAGCTTATTTTCGATCGCAGTGGGAGGTGGGCCGCTTGGCCTCGGCACGTTCGCGAATCCGGCGCCGGGCGAGACACTCGGCGGAGCTGGATTACGAGCCGGGGTCGGATGGATCAACGCGGCCCGTCGAGCTTGCGCAGAGGCGGTCGCCTCGACTTTCGGCAGGCTCGGAGCCGGCCGCTTGGTGCCAGGCGGCGCTTTCGGCGTCTGCGCGGGCGCGAGCAGATAGCGACGCTGCGCGCGGGAATCGTGAATGGTGACGACACCGTCCGGGCTGACGTTGCAGCTGGCTCCGTCGGGCACGCCGCCGTCCTCGCCGATGGCACTGCGAGTCGCCTGAAGTGCAGTAGGCCACGTCGGCGCGTCGACCGTACCTTCGTACAACGAGTCCGACGTGCCGAGTCGGCTGATCAAGACTTTCCAGTGCTTCGTCGCCACTTGTTCCCGTGCAAACGTCGGCGACATAATAGCGGGGATCGGCCTCGAAGTCGCGCTCCGGCTGGCGCCCCGAGCAGCCGAGGTGTAGGAATCCCCGATGTGGATCCTCGTCGTAGGTCGAGAGGGCATCGAAGACCGCGAGGAAAGCGCTGTTGCGTGCCTTCATGAGCTCGGCTGCGAGGTCCAAACCGCGACGCTCTGGGACCGCCTCGATGAAGAGGAGCTGGCGAAGAACCCGCCCGCGGCCGTTCTGATCGAGGCCGGAGATGAGGCTGACGCGGGTCGTGCCGCCTTGGTCCGCGTCCGGGGTGCGAGTCCACTGCAAGAAGTTCCTGTCATCATCGGTGTCACCCTGAACGCCCTTTCTCGCCTCGACGTCGGCGACGGCTTCGACGATTTCGTCCTCATGCCCTACGTCCCGGCCGAGCTCTACATGCGGATTCGGCGAGTCGACTGGAGCCGCAGCGAGTTCGCCCAGCAGGAGCGCATCAAGATGGGCCCGCTGTACATCGACTTGGCGGCCCACGAAGTAAGCATCGATGGACGTCCACGTCAGCTCACCCATCAAGAGTTCGCCCTCCTCAGCTTTCTCTGCCAGAACCGCGGACGCGTTTTTTCCAGGCGGCAGCTCCTCGAGCGCGTGTGGGGAGTCGACTACTATGGAAGCAGTCGAACCGTGGACATCCACGTTCGGCGTTTGCGCATGAAGCTCGGTCTATCGGTCAGCAACCTCGAGACCGTTCGCGGGGTCGGATACAAAATGAAGGAACCGTGATGCTTCCACCGCTCGCGATTTCGACAGGAGATCCGGCAGGCGTCGGCCCTGTGGTGACGGCGGCGGCACTGGCCCAGTGTATCGGCGCCGACCGCGCCGTGGTCTACGGCGATGCGGCCTGGATGGAGGAGGCGCTTCGAACGCTGGGGGTGGAGTCGGTGAAGCGCATCGAATCGGCCGATGCCGCGACTCTAGCGCCAGGAGAAGTCGGTTTGGTTCACGTTGCGGATTGGCCGTTGGCGATGGTGCAGGCGAGAGCCGCCACGATCGACGGTGGCACCGTCCAATGCAACGCCCTCGACGCGGCATGCGACGCAACCATCGCCGGGCACACTCGGGCGCTGGTGACCGGGCCGGTGAGCAAAGAAGCGGTGTACCTTTCGGGGGTTTCGTTTCGCGGTCAGACCGAGCACCTTGCCCGACGAGCCGGTGTCCACGTCGAGCGGGTGACGATGATGTTTCTTGGGCCGCGGCTCAAAGTGGCGCTGGTGGCCACGCACTGGCCGATCAAGCGCGTGCCATCGACGATCACTGTCGAGCACATCAAGCGCACCGTACATCATCTCACCGATGCATTGATGCGGTGGCTTCCCGATGAGCGGCCCCTTTGCATCGAGGTCTCCGGGCTGAATCCACACGCGGGCGAGGGTGGACTCCTAGGGACCGAAGAGGAGGCCATCATCGGCCCCGCGCTCGATGACCTTCGCGACGAACCGCGGTTCTCGGGGGGCGAGGTGGAGCTCCGTGGGCCAACCCCGGCCGAGGCGGCGTTCCGCTATGCAGCCGATGGTCGTGCCCAGGGCGTCATCGCGATGTTTCACGACCAAGCCACGATCCCGTCGAAGCTGCTCGATTGGGGTCAAGCGGTGAATGTCACCTGGGGGCTTCCGTTCGTCAGGACGAGCGTCGATCACGGGGTCGCCTACGATGCGGCGGCCTCGGGGACCGCTTCCGAGAGTGGAATGATCGCCGCCATCCGCGCGGCGCAGCGCCTCACGGGTGGGACCCCTGAATGAGCGCGGACATCGTCATCCGCGGCGCTCGCGAGCACAACCTCAAGAACGTGAACGTCAACCTGCCGCGGGGCCGACTCACGGTGGTCACTGGGCCCAGCGGAAGCGGCAAGTCGAGCCTGGTATTCGACACCCTTTACGCCGAAGGGCAGCGCCGATATGTCGAGTCATTGAGCGGACATGCGCGACGAATCTTGACAAAGCTTCCGCGTCCGAACGTCGACGTGATCGAGGGGCTCTGCCCGGCGATCGCGGTCCGGGAGCGGGCTCCCTCGCGCAGCCCCCGCTCCACTGTCGGCACCCTGACGGAGATCGCCGATTACCTGCGGGTTCTGTTTGCGACCCTCGGCGAGGTCCATTGCCCGGAGTGCGGCGAGCGACTGATGGCGCACTCGAGCACCCAAGTCGCGCAGGAGACGTTACGCCTCCCGGAGGGAACCCCGTTTTCGGTTTTGGCTCCGGTCGTCCGTGCCGGGGAGGGCGCTCCGGAGCTAGTATTGAACAACCTTCGGGCGAAAGGCTTTGTCCGCCTGCGCGTAGACGATGCGGCGGTCGACCTCGAAGACCTGTCGAAGCTGCCCGAGGGCGCCGCGGTGGACGTGGTGATCGACCGGCTGTCGGTTCGAGACGCGATCGACTCGCGCCTCGCCGAAGCGGTCGAGCTCGCCTACCAGATGAGTGATGGGTTTGCGGTCGTCCGGGAACACGGGGGCCACCGGCGCCGATACTCCGAGCGCTATGCGTGCTTCGAGGGGCACGCGTCGATTCCAAAGGTCACCCCCCGTCTCTTTTCGTTCAACACGCCGCTTGGTGCGTGCCCGAGCTGCGACGGTTTGGGGCGAACCCGGGTGTTCAAAGAAGAGCTGGCGATTCCAGATCCCAGGCGATCGATGCGTGGCGGCGCAGTCGCTGCCTGGGGCAAAGCCGGGCTCGCGTACCACCGTTCGATGCTCGAGAAGGTGGCGAGAGCCGGCGTCGACCTCGACGCTCCCCTCGAAGAGCTACCGAAGAAGCAAAGACGTATCGCTCTAGAGGGGGGTGCGGGCTTCGAGGGCGTGTTGCCGGGGCTCGAGCGACGCGCTCGGGAGTACGCGCGTCGAAAGCTAGCCGAAGGCGGTGACGAAGAGCGGGTGCTCGAGTTTCTCGACGACGAGCTCGGGCAGTTTGCGCGCATGGAGACGTGTACTGCATGTCAGGGGTCCCGCCTCAATCCAAACGCCCGCTCGGTCCGCGTTGGCGAGCTGACGATCGATCGTGCCAGCGCGTTCGACATCCTTCGTCTTCGAAGGTGGGTGCAGGAGCTCACCTGGCCTGCTTCGCTGGAACCGGCGGCACGGCCGCTGGTGCAATCGATCATAGACCGCGTTTCCTTCCTCGAGCGGGTCGGGCTCGACTATTTAAGCCTCGATCGCGGCGCGAGCTCGCTGTCGGCTGGAGAGGCCCAGCGGGTGCATCTCGCCACTCAGCTCGGTGCTCGTCTCTCCGGGGTGCTGTACGTGCTCGACGAGCCGACGGCGGGTCTTCATTCGGCCGACGCTGAACGGCTTCTCTCGACTATCCGCGAGCTCAGAGACAACGGGAACACCCTCGTCGTGGTCGAGCACGACCGACAGACCACTCGCGCCGCGGATCACCTCGTCGAAATGGGACCTGGCGCGGGGGAGCGAGGAGGTGAGGTCGTGGCCGAGGGCGACGTCGATGCAGTGATGGCCGACGACGCCTCGCTCACCGGCGCTTATCTTTCCGGACGCCGTCAGGTTCCCACCCCAGAGCGGCCCCGCGCGACATCGTCCGGGACGATCGACATTCGCGTCGATGAGCTACACAACCTCCGGGGGCTACGCGCCGAGTTCCCGCTTCGCACCCTGTGTTGCGTGACGGGAGTGAGCGGAAGTGGAAAAAGCACACTCGTGGTCGACGCGTTGCTTCCGGCCGTTCGGGAGAAGTTGGGATTATTGGCAGAGGTCCCGCCTGGCGTAGTGCTCGAAGGGGGGCTTAGCCTTGCGCGCGTGTCGTACGTCGACGCGACGCCGATCGGTAGAAGCGCGCGCTCGAACCCGGCGACCTATCTGGGGGTCCTCTCGCCGCTCCGCGACCTGTTTGCAGGGCTTCCCGAAGCCCGTGCGCGCGGCTATCGCGCCGGTCGCTTCAGCTTCAACACCAAGGGAGGGCGCTGCGCAGCATGTAAAGGCGAGGGCGTGCAGCGGATCGAAATGCAGCTGCTGCCAGACGCCGAAGTCGAATGCGAGCTCTGTAGCGGTCGCCGCTACAACGACGAAACCCTTCAGATTCGTTATCGCGGCCTCAACATCGCCGAGGTGCTGGCTTTGTCTGTCGAAGAGGCACGCACGCTCTTCGAAGCCGTCCCCGCGATCCGGTCCCGGCTCGACGCCTTGTTGCGGGTGGGCCTCGGTTACCTCGAGCTTGGGCGCAGATCGACCACGCTGAGCGGTGGTGAAGCACAGCGGGTCAAGCTCGCCCGAGACCTCGCCCAGCCCGCGCGAAACCCGACTCTCTACATCTTCGATGAGCCTACCCGTGGTCTGCACTTCGTCGATGTCGAACAACTGGTTTCCGTTCTGCAGCAACTCGTGGAGGATGGGCACACCGTGATCGCGGTAGAACACCAACTCGACGTGATCCGAAATGCCGACTTCATCCTCGACCTCGGCCCCGGCTCAGGCCCGTCTGGCGGGCGCATCGTCGCCTCGGGCCCTCCCGCCGTCATCGCCGCCTCCCCGGACTCCGCCACCGGCCGCTACCTATCCTCCGACCGGTAACAGTGAAAGCGTCAGTGTGCTCACTCTGCGTCAACCGGTGACCCGAGCCGGGCCGCCACCGATGGGGCTTCGTCGGCCGAGTTGATCCGGTCTTGACGCTGTCGCTTTCTAACCGGCGTGGAGGGAACGGCTGAATGCGTCGCCTACGGTGACGCACGCCTGACGCACTTCGAGCTCGCCTCCGACGAGGATCGCGAGCGGGTTGACCTCCACGGCTTCGATTTGATCCCGCCATTGGTGCACGAATGCGGCCAGTCGCATCAGCACGTCGCCGATCGCGCTCACCGCTTGCTTTCGTTCCTGAGCACTGCCCTCGAGCAAGAGAGAGCTGCCACGGAGCCTGAGCAGGACCCGTTCGAGCGCCCGCGCCGTGGCCGGCAAGACAGTTTGTGTGTTGTCTCCCGAAGCCCGACCATGGGGGTCCGCAAAGCCGATCTCAGCGAGCACGGGACCGCTCGGTAGCGGTTCCATCCGGACGCGTAACAAGGTCCGCGCCATCGTCGACTCGCTCACGGTGACCCCGAGGAGCCGCGCGTTTTTGGAGCGGCTCTTGGCTAGCGCCAGGATCTGTCGATACGCTTCTCGCGCCTGTGCGGCTGAGAACACTTCGGCGGAGAGGTCGGGGTGATCCCAAAGTCGGAGATCCGGTGATGCAAGCGCGACCCGTGCCGGAAACCCGATCCGTGATGCTTCGGATGCGGCTCTCGAGGGCGTCGCACACAGCTCTTCGAGAGGCAGGGGCACGTCGTAGGGACCGAGGGCTGCTTTACTCGCGGGGTCGGAAAGCGCGCGCTTGGGACCCAAGATCGTATCGAGCACCGCGTCGGCTTCGACCCCTTGCACCACTGGCACCTTCGGTCGCGATGCTCCGTGGGAGGCTCGCAACGCTCGAAGCGCTGCCGCCACGTCTCGCGGGGTACCGATTGGACAACTGGCGCCCGCATGGTTTACGTGCGCGATGAGCCCATCGTCGATCCGGACGAACCGGCCTTCGGCGGGGTGGCTGACGCTATCGCCTAGCCGAATCCGGTCCGCCGAGGGGAGCTCTTTGGTCGTCGCCGCCCAGGGGTGCTCCGTCGGAAGCTCGAGGAGCCCGGCAATCGCCACCATTGGGCCGGTCTCGTGGACCGCCGGCAGCCCGAGGTCGTGCAAGAGGCCGAGCGGTTGCGGGCCCATGATCGCGAGGGGAACCGTCGCTTCGCGGGCCCTCATCGCCTCGGCGAGCTGGACGCCTTGATCGGCCGTGATCCCGCGTTCGAGCGCGAGCGCTGTAGGCTCGCCCGCAGATACCGTCACGATCGCCGTTTCCGCAGGCTTGTCCGCCACGATCGCCTCGACCGATAAACCGATTCGTTCGGCGTCGCGCGCCACATCGACCGCCAGCTCAGGGCAGTCACAAACCATGCTCCACGCCTTCGGCATCGCCGTCAGCGAAGGATACCGCCCTCTGGCACCTGCGCCACTTCCCCGACCCCCAATCACGTTAGGAATTCGGCAGTCAGCACGGAGCGCTGGATCGCAAATATCGCTTCACTTTGAAGTTTGGTGCGCCGCGCGCTTGACGCCCTCGACGACGCGGTGATAATCCGGGCTCGGTCGGTGCAAATCCCCTGATCAACGGGGGAATTGGCCCTGGGGGGCTCATCCTGATGAGAGACGCGGCATGCGCCTGAAGCTTATTGCGGGCAACATCATCGTGGTGCTGCTCGTCGGGTTGGGGTCGTACTTGGTGGTGCGAACCCAGCTTCAAACCGGGCTCTCGAGGGCTCTCGAAGGGCGGATCGACGAGGATTCCGAGTTGTTCGAGCGGTCCTGGCGGGCTGATGGAGCCAGACTCGTCGAAGGGGTTTCGGACCGCGCGTCGAGCACTCAGGTTCGATATGTCTTCACGGCTTCCGGCGAACAGAAGCGACGCGGCCGTGCATTCTCCGCGGCCCAGGCGGTTTCCAAGTGGTTCCAAGATCCGGCCCGTGGGCGTCGCGGGCGCCCTCACATCGTGGCGGTCATCGACGAAACCGGTCGGGTTATTGCGCGGGACACCGATCCGAATCGCATGGTCGGTCAGTCGCTCCTCAACGCCGTTCCCGTCGTTCGGCAGGTCCTCGCGAGCGGGGCCGCACGCTACGGAATCTGGCTCGATCAGGACAAGCTCGTCCAGGTCGCCCTCGCTGCGGTTCGAAACGACGAGGGCGGCATCGTCGGAACGCTGCTGGTCGGTTACGATCTTTCGAACGGATTTGCGCAGCGCGAGGGTAAGCTGATAGGGCACGACCTGCTCTTCATCACCTCCGACAAAATCTACAGCACCTCGACCTCCGTCGGCGTGCGCGATGCGCTGCAGGAGGCGCTATACTCGGTCCCCCTCGACAAAGGCACTAAGACAGCACTTCAGGGGAAACGCACGGCCCCTTGGAAGACGACGTTGCGAGGTGACGACTACGTCGGCGTGACCGCATCTTTGCCCGACGTGTCTGGTGTAGAAGCGGGCTACGTGATCCTTGCCCATCACGGCAAGACCACGGAGCTCGCAGGCGTGGCCACGATGATCCTCTGGCTGACCTTGCTCGGGCTCATCGGGGTGACGATTTATGGGTTCATCGTGGCCAACAACATCATGGAGCCCATCGAACGGATGGAGGACGACATCTTGGCAGTCATCAACGGGCGCGGTGACGTCCGGCTCGAGATCGAGACGGCCGAGCTCGGTGGCCTGTCGTATCGCGTGAACCAGCTGATCAATCTATTCATGGGGGTGGCAGAGGAAGACGAAGAAGGCCGGGCCGTGACGAGCAGCGGCGGCTGGGACGCGATCACCACTGGCCAGGAGCTCCCCGCGACGAGCTCCGTCAGCGGGCCGGTACAAGACGACGATCCCGAAGCGGAAGCGCTCGCCGCGCAACCCGAAGGTCAGTACTACGCGCAGCTCTTCCAGGACTACATCGCTGCGAAGCAATCGGTCGGGGAAGACGTCTCGAACATTCCCGAGGACCGCTTTATCGAACGGATTCGGGGCAACGCCGAGCATCTCCTCAAGAAGCACGGGGCGCGGATGGTGCGCTTCAAGGTCGAGACCATCGGCGGGCAGGTGAGTCTCAAGCCGGTGGTTATCCACTGACCCGGGGCTTCTGCGATCGAGGGACGCATCTCGTTGCGCCAGCCGTCCGTTCGGCCTACGCCTTGTCGCGTCATGGGGTTGTTCGATGTCTTCAAGGGCGGTGGTGGCGGGATCACAAAGCACGTTGCCCGCGTCGCCAACAAGCGGGCTCAGCAGCACGAGCGCTGGGAATCCATCCAGGTCCTCGCCGCCGACGGCTCCGAGGAGGCCCTCCGAGCGCTTCTGACTCGCTTTACGGTTCGGGTGGACCCAAGCATCACCGACGGCGAGGAGAAGAACGCCGCCTTTCAGGGGATTGTGCAGAACGGTGATGCGGCGATAGGTCCGGTCCGCGACTTCCTCGAGGCCGCCGACACCCTCGCGTGGCCGCTCAAGATCCTCAGAGAGCTTCAAACAGAGGAAGAGGTCACAGCGACGCTCATCGAGCTCCTCTCGAAGATGGACACCGAGTACGAGCGCGATCCACAAAAAAAGATCGACGTCATTGCGAGCCTCGAGGAGCGCAATGACCCTCGAATCGTTGGGGCGGTGACCCGGTTTCTCAGGGACATGAATGAGACGGCGCGCTTCCACGCCGTCTGCGCGATCTTCGCGCAACCTGAAGCCGAGGAAGCCATTGAGGCCCTGAACGAAGCGCTCCTCGCTGAAGAGAGTGTCCGCGTGAGGATGATGATCCTAGACGGATTCGTCGAGCGAGATTGGAGGATCACCGAGTCGAAGGACGAGGTGCTGAAGAAGCTGCCGACGGGATACTCGCTCGGGAAAAAGGGCGAGGTCCGAAAGAGACAGTGACAAGGTGCGGGGCAGCCTCACCCCGCAAAGTGACTTCGTCTCGACGGGGTGTCAGCGACTAGTCCGTCGTCTTAATCTTCGGGGGCAGGACGAAGATGAAGCCGATGTTGATCATCTGGTTGAACTGCCTCTGGCGATCGGAGCTGTTGATTTGGCCGTCGGGGAAGCCGCCGTCTGGGCCCGCTTCGTCGGTACCGCCCGTGTTCCATTTGAAGGGAAAGGCCCGCCACCGGATAGCGATCCCCATGAACTCCTTGAAGTAGGCTTGAAAGGCCACGCCGAACGACGGCGCGATCGCGACTCGCTTGGAGCGCGCCAGTTGGCTCCCGAGGCACCCAGTGTCCATTGCCGGTGGATCGCAGAGCTGTGTGCCATCTGGCGCGACCTGGATGCTGGTGTCCGATCGCTCGGTGATCCCCACGAATGCCGCCCCGACGAAGAAGTCCAGGTCTGCATCGAAGAAGACCTTCTGGAACATCGCGAGCTTGCCTCGAAAGGGCGTGAAATGGACGTCCGCACCGGCCATCCAATTCATCCGACCAACCTGATCAGGAAAGTTCTCCCGGCTCGGGAGGCTCAAGCGGTTGCGGTTTGTGGTGACCCCTTTGTCCCGCACTTGCCGGGTGAGGTCGGTGTTTAGATTGACGAATGACCCGCCACCCCAGCCGCCGATGCCTAGCCAATCCAAGAAACTGAAGCGGACCTCCCCGCCGAAGATCAGCGCGCGCGAATAGTCGTCTCCGACCGTGAACGCGAAAAACGGCTCGAGCTGAAGCCTGTTCTTACGCCAAAGTCGAAGCTTCATGACGGCTGGCTTGTCCGCCAGCGGACCGGTGACGTGAACTTCCTGTGCGCTAGCCGAGTGGGTTCCCGACCACAGGCCGTCGCCGACCAGTAGGCAGGAAGCGACCGCCACCGTAATGCCGATTCGCGAAAGCGTTTTGCGTGCGAGATTCATCATTTCGGTAACCGGTATTCGAACTTAATCGGTAGGAACAGGGTGAAGCCGAACTGCACCGTCAGGTTGTTGAAGAAGGTCGAGCTCCCTGCGAGCCAAGTCGAAGGGTCGTCGCGATTTGCCGGATCGACATTCACGTTCTCGAACTTTTCGAGGAACATGTAGTCGCGGAACTCGGTGAAGAACGTCAGGTAGCGCGTCAAAAAGATTCGTAGGCCGATGCCGACGTTGAACGATACCTGCATGTCCCAGTTGAACTCGCGAATTTCCGGGTCGAACACCGGAATCGGCTTGGTGCGCATGACACCCACGCCGCCGATAAGATAGGAGTCCCACTGGAAGAGGAACTTCCTGAACATGGAGAACTTCCCGTAGAAGGGCACGTAGGTGAAGTTGGCCCAGAGCCCAAACTGCCACTCGTTGATCGGCACGCCCAACCGGAATGAGCGCTGAATCTGTTCGACCAGCGTGGTGCCGCGCTCGAGCGGATTACCCCAGTCATACCAAATGAAGTTGACCCCGATCGCCAGCACGTTGGTGAACCAGTAGTTCGCGGCCACGCCGAACCCTGGGTGCCGCAAGTACTTGTCGTTGACCGTGAATGCGGCCGAGGGGGCGATCTCGAATCGCTTGAGGCGGAGTGCGTAGATCTGCTGCACGGCATAGATCTCTTCGACGGTCTCTTCGCGCGCCGGCACGGGCTCTTCTGGGCCTTCGACTTCCTTTTCGGCGGCCAGCTGCTCGATCAGGTCGCCTTCTTCCTTGGCGTCCTTGCCGACCTTCTTCTGCGCCGCTCGGTTTGGTCCTTCGTCCTCGACTTCGTCGAGGGAGAACTCCATCTGGGCTCCCACCGATGTGGGCAGCGCTGCGCAAAGCGCCGCCAACAGTAGCGTGATCCCCCCAAATTCTCGCATTGGCCGCCGGCCTTCCCCTGGAGTGTCCCGGTCCCCCACCGGTGACAACTCGCTGAAATCACATGACAAGTGTCCGTTTCCGTTCGGACGACAAGACTATACCATGGCGAATATCGCACCACCAAATCCGGTAGCTATTTTCGACAGATTTCGACGTCGTCCCGGCGGGTTAGCCAGCGTTTTGCGCCTCTTCGGCGGGCTCCAGAGCCTCGGGCGACTCGAATAGCGCCTGAACGAAGGCCTCAGCGTCGAACGGTTTCAGATCTTCGACCCGCTCTCCAACCCCGATGAACTCGATCGGGACCTGATGCTGATCGACGATCCCGAGAATTACGCCTCCCTTCGCCGTGCCATCGAGCTTGGTCAGCACGATGCCGCTCAAAGGAAGCGCGTCCTTGAAGAGTTGGGCTTGTTGAATGGCGTTTTGGCCAGTCGTGGCGTCCAGCACGAGCAGCACGTGGTCAGCTGGGCGGCCAAGCGCCTTTTCGACAGTCCGACCGAGCTTTCTGAGCTCATCCATCAGAGGCACCTTCGTGTGCAATCGACCCGCCGTGTCAGCTATCACCACGTCTACACCGCCGTCTTGGGCTTTTCGAATCGCATCGAAGATCACCGAGCCAGGATCGGCACGGTCCTTCCCCTTGACGACTTCGCAGCCCACGCGACGACCCCATACTTCGAGTTGTGTGACGGCTGCAGCGCGAAAGGTGTCACCAGCCGCCAGCAAGACGCTTTTGTCTTTGCGGTGAAGACGGCTCGCCAGCTTACCGATCGTCGTGGTCTTTCCAACACCATTGACGCCCACCACCAAGATGACCGTCGGCTTCGAGTCGAGCGCCAAGCCGCGACCACTCGATGCGAGGATGTCCTTGGTTTCCCCGCGAATCACCGCCCAGGCGTCGTCCGCGGATGCGAGTTGGCCGCCGTTCATCTGGGCGCGCAGCCCTTCGAGCACGCGGCCGGCGGTGTGCACGCCGACGTCCGCCGTGATCAGCACTTCTTCGACCTCTTCGAGGATCGTGGTGTCGAGCTCGCGATCCTTGCGAAGAACCCCGGCCAGGCGTGAAATCAGATTCCCACGCGTCGACTTCAACCCGGTTCGAAAGGCCCCGAGGTCAGCTGGGGGGGCTGGCGGTGGGGCAACCCCGCGTTCGGGTGCCCCTGGCGGGCGGGTGAGCAGGTCTTCGAGCTCGAGAGGTAGGGTAGAATCCTTCGCTCGCGCAACGGTCGCCGGGTCGGGCTCACCGTCGGCGTCCTCCGGTGGCGGCGGAGGAGGCTCGGGTGGCAAGACGGGCCGCTTTCGCCCGCGCCAAAGGCCAATGCCGATCCCCGCGGCAATGAGCGCCGCAAGTGCCGCGGCTGCGACGATGATGACTACGCTGTCTATAGACTCCATTCGACCTCTGTAAGCCCCCGGTGGTCGTTGGGACCGCCGCAATATAGAGACGCCAGGCCTCCGCCGTCAACGCGGCTGAGCGTGAGGAATCGGTTGCCCCTCGGTCGAGGGGGCGGTGATACTGGAAACGTTGGGGAAGGGCGGGGACTTTTGACGCGGCACTTCGTAGTACGGCGTGGTTGGCGACCAGTGGTCGTGATCGCCTTGCTGTTCGCCACCGCGGTTCACGCCGACGGACGACCGGACTACCTCATCCGCCTCTTGCGCAACTCGGATGCCTTCCGAGTTCGCGCCCAGGCTGCACTGTCACTCGGCCAGCTCGACCCGAGCCCTAAATCGGTGGCCGCGCTCGAGCGCGCCGCCCGTGACAGACACCCAGCGGTGCGGGTCTCGGCGATCTCGTCGTTACGCCGACTAGGTGCGAAAGAGGCCCTGCCGACCCTGAGACAAACGACACGGGATCGTAACAAGTCGGTTCGACGGGCCGCCGCCGAAGCGGTCGCTGAGCTCGAAGCGATCGGACAGCGACGGCGCGGTCCCGGCGAGCCGAGGCATTTGGTCGCGGTGGGAATGCCTGGTGCCCGAGCAGAGCGTGTTTCCCGTCAGATGCTTTTCGACGCCCGGATCTTCTTATCCGAGAAGCTGACCGAGCTCGCGGGGGTCGAGCTCGCTCCAGATGATTTGAGCCCGGCTGACGCCAAGCGCGAGATCGCGCAACGCAGGCTTCACGGCTACTACCTCGAAAGCTCGATCGTCACCCTGAAGCCGAAAGGAAACGGGGTCAGGGCGGAGGTGTCGATCATCATGCTGACCTATCCGGGTCGTGACATGCGCGCGATGCTTCGCGGGGCCGCGACCGCGTCGGGCCGGTACAGCGCAGAGACAGCAGAGCAGGCCATCCACGGGGCGTTCGTCGGCGCACTTCGCCGGCTTCCGCAGGCGTTGGCGGCGGCCGACGCGAAAGGAAGCCTTTGACCGACGAAGACCGATGAGCGTAGGAAGAGAGAAACGCGATGGACAGTAAGAGACAACGAAAACTGAGGAACTACCTCCTCGATCGGCGTTTTCAGCTCAAGTACACGAGCATGGTCGTGCTCGTGACGGTGTCGGTCGCAAGCGGCCTAGGCTACGTTGCCTATCGGTTTTCACGTGGGCAGACCGAATCGCTGACGGCGCACATCGCAGCTCAACCCGACCTCGACATCGAGACCGCCGAGGACTTGGAGCGCTTCGCTCAACAGGAGGATCGCAAGATCCGAAACGCCATCGTCGTCGGCGTCCTTCTGCTCACGTTGGCCCTCGGAATCACCGGAATCCTGGTGACGCACCGCGTCGTCGGTCCTGCGTACCGAATGCGCCGCCTGTTCGAGGGGGTCGGCGAAGGGAAGCTCCGGGTCACGACGGGTATTCGTAAAGGCGACGAGCTTCAAGAGCTGTATCAATCCTTTGCGGACATGGTGGAGTCGTTGCGGGACCAGCGATCCGAAGAGATCGCGCGGCTCGAGGACACCCTTGCCAAGATGGAAGCGGCAGGGGTGGAGTCGGAGTACATCACGGAGCTTCGCGCCCTCCTAAAGCGGATCCGCGACACTGTCGACTAGAGCCCTTCGGCTGGGGGCGCGCTATTGATGAATCGGTCTGACCGCGGTATCCCCGCGATCGAGGAGCTCGCATGCGCGCACTGAAGGTCATCATCGGTTTGCTGGTCGCGGCCGTTCTCATCGTTCTCGCGGTCGGCCTATTTCTCCCGAACGAATACCGCGTCGAGCGGTCGATCGAGATCGACGCCGCCCCGGAAGTGGTTTTCGATCAGGTGAACACGCTCGAGAGCTGGAGCGCATGGTCTCCCTGGATGGCCAAGGACCCCAGCATCGAGAACAGCTACAGCGGCCCCGAGGCTGGCGTCGGTGCCAAGGTTACCTGGACGAGCAAGGACTCCGGCAATGGCAGTCAGACGATCACCTTCAGTGAACGACCCAAGCGAATCGAAACGCATCTTGACTTCGGCGACATGGGTCAACCCAGGGCAGATTGGACCTTCGCGCCAAGCGGAGACGGCACGCGGGTGACGTGGGGCCTGGGCGGCACCGCATCAGGCCTGCTCGGCGGCTACTTTGCGAAGATGATGGATGGATGGGTCGGCGCCGACTACGAGGACGGGCTGGAGAGGCTGAAGAAGGTCGTGGAAGGCGACAGCGACGACAGTGCAGCAGACAGTGCCGCGGACGCTGGGCCCTGACACTGACACTTGACTGCCGCTGACGCTGGCACTGTCAGACCGACCGGTACGGGAACGATACGTTTTCGTAGTACTCGATTCGCGGCTTCCCTCGTGGGCCGTCGAACACGACCGCGGCGGCGTCGATCCTTGCTTGCACCCTGCCGAGCTTTTGCCGCCTCAGCCACAACGCGGTGGCGCGCCGTACCCGGTTGAGCTTTTCGCCGCGGATCGTCTCGGCGGGAAAGACCGGGCGTGCGCTTCGTCGCGACCGCACCTCACACACGACGACCAATGATCCACGTCGCGCGATCACGTCGAGCTCCAATCGACCGACGCGCACGTTGCGTCCGACGATCGTGAAGCCGCGTTCGCTCAACAACGACGCGACTAGGTCTTCGCCGCGCTGGGCGAGGTCACTTCTACTGGACTTCGAGGGTCGGGTCGCGGACGCAGTAGCTTCCGCGGAGGCCGTCGCCTCCGGTTTCCAAGATCTCTTCGCAGAGGAAGCCGCCGGGGCATCCGCAGGTCGGGAGGCCGCTCCCTTCGGGCGCACCGCATCGGCACGAGCAGTAGACGCTTCGCTCGACGTCACTCGGGGAAACGCAGGTGGTGGTTCCTCCTGGGCATTCCGGTTCGACATTGTTTGGGTCGCCAGCCAGTTCTCGGACAAGACAGACGCGAGTTGCGCACTGAACCGAGCTGGTCTCCAGATATGTTTCGGAGGCGAGAAATCCGCCTTCGGGCACCTGCTCCGGGACACATGGGTCGCCCACGGCGCTCTCGGCGCAACCAGTGCCGACCAACCCTACGGCGGCGACCGCCACAAACCCCAGTAATTCAAGCCATTTTCCGCTCATCACGCCCCCTCAACAAGCCCCCGCTTACCCACATCATAACGGCAATAAGAGATCGCACCCAAACTTCCCCCGCCGTCAGGGGTCAGAAAAGGGAGATGCCGGCGAAACCGACGCCTCTGTTTGAATTTGTCAGGTCCGCGAGGAAGATTCCAGTGCCAATTGCAGTCAGCCCGTCAAAAGCTCAATGGCGCTATACCTTGACGACCCCTTCGGCTGCTTTCTATGATGGTACCCGGGCGAGACACAAGGGGTTCGTTTCGTTCCAATTTTGGGGGTCATGGGGGAACTTGGAAAACCAAGCTTCCACACCAAGGAGCACTTTATGAAGTGGATCCACTTGTGGGCGGTGTCCGCGTTCGTTGTCAGCTTGTGGGTTGGTACGCCCGCCGACGCGCAGGACATGAGCTTCGGTCTCGAGGAGACGGGGCAGAGCGGTGCACCGGCGAAGCTCGGTAAACCGTCGAAGAGGCTGGCAGCGGCGTTGAGCGCATTCGAGTCCAAGGACTACGAGGAGGCGGCGATGGGTCTTCAGCGCGTTGCCGCAGGAAAGTCGAAGGACGGAAGGGGCAATCGACAGAAGGCCCAATTCATGTTGGGACAGGCGCTTTATGCGGCGGGCTACTACCAGTCCGCGCTTACCGTCTTCGACGAGGTCAGCGAGCAGGGCCCCGGTCATTTGTTTTTCGGCGATACACTCGCGTGGCTCGGCAAGCTCGCCTCGAAGCTCCCAGAGTCGTCGGGCATCATCGGGATCGTCGGGCGGTACGGGATCGGCGCACTCGGAGAGTTCAAAGAGAAAGACTCAGTCCTCTACAACCAGCTCCTCTACTTGATGGGACGTCATCTCTATGCGCAGGCGGACTTCCGCCAGGCCATCGACCTCTTCCAGGAAGTCGACCCGAGCTCCAAGCAGTACACATACGCGAAGTTCTTCGAAGGGATTTCGTTCATTCGCATGCGCCAGGCGCGTCCTGCGATCGCTTCGTTTCGTGCCATTCTCGACGTTGTCGACAGTGGTGATACCAAAGGCATCGACGAAGACCGGATGACCAACCTCGCCTGGATCTCGCTTGCTCGCGTCTATTACACCGCGGCTAACCAGGGAAAGGACATAGATGGAACGCTGTTGGGTCAGTCCGTCGAGTCCTGGAACAAGGTGTCGCAATCGAGCGAGTACTGGCTCGACGCGCTCTTCGAATCGTCATGGGCGTTTTTCTTAGCGGACGAATACTCCCGCTCGCTGGGCAACGTTCACACCCTGTTCTCGCCGTATTTCGAGGACTCGTTTTATCCCGAAGCACTCGTGCTCAAGGCCGTTACGTTCTTCGTGAACTGCCAGGTCGACAACGCCGATGCGACCGTAGCCAAGTTTCATAATCTGTATGACCCAGTCAAAGTCGAGCTCGACGCGGTGCTTTCCAAGCATCAGGACAACGCAGACTTCTTCGAATTCTTGAAAGCGGTTCGAGCTGGCAAGGCGGAACTTTCGCCGCGCGTGCGCCCCATCGTGGCCACGGCGCTGAGCGACCGTACCGTTCTTCAGCATCTCGAGTACGTTTCGATTCTCGATAAAGAGGAACGACTTCTGAGTAAGTCGAGCGCAGAGTTCCAGGGCTCGCCGGTTGGCGAAAAGATTCTCGAAGACACTTCTCTTGCAAAGGCGTTTGCGGTCGATCAGGCCGGCGACCTCGCACGGGGGCGCTATAAGCGACTGATTCGAGAGCTTAGTGACCTCAGCAACCAGGTCGACACGGTGGAGCTCGAGATCGCCACGTTCCGGCGAGGGCAGATCGATCAAGATCTTCAACAGCAGATGTCGCTGGCCAAGCAATCGAAGGGCGGCGACGTCGAAGTGGATGATGAACACCAACTATGGCCGTTCAATGGGGAGTACTGGCGAGATGAGTTGGGGTTCTATCGACAACAGGTGACTAACCTATGTACGCGCTGAACAAATCGAAATGCGTCGCGAGCTTCCTCTTCGGGTCGTTCGTCGTCGTGATGGGGGGCGAGGCCGCGGCAGAGCAAGCGCCGATGAGCCTCGAGGCCGTTTGCATCCCGGAGACCACCGAGCAGGCGATTGCTGCCTGTCCTGCCGGTGCCCGGAAGGGGAGTGCCAAGGAGGGCGGAAACGTTCCTGTTTCTCGGTTTCACGAGGCCGAGCGCAAGCAGACCAAGAAGCAGGGTCCAACGGGGCCGTCGCTTCAAATCGACATGAGCACCCGACTCGGACGCGAGCAGACCCGCGCCCGCACGGAGGCGTTGCTCAAGCGCGAGATCCAAATCCTCGAGCGGCTTGTGAAAAACAGCGCAGATGACGATCCAAGGCGGCCCGCGGTGTTGCTTCGACTCGCCGAGACGCAGTTCGAGATGCAGATCGCGCAAACGGCGACCGTGAGGTCCTTCGACGACCCGATCTACGAGGCCTGCACGCGCGACAAGGATAAGGCGCGCTGCAAAGAGGCGCGGGAAGGTCAAAAGAAGGCCACGGCGGCGCTCGATGCGACCCGCAATGACAGCATTCGCACCTACGCGACCCTCGTCCGCGACCATCCGAATTTCAAACGGATGGATGAGGTCCTGTTCTCGTTAGCCTTCGCGCTCCAAGAACAAGACCAGTTCGACAAGGCTCGGGCGGTTTATCGGCGGTTGATCAAAGACTACCCGAAGAGCCGCTTCGTGCCGAACGCCTATCTCTCGTTTGCGGAGTACTACTTCAACGACAGCGACATGGAGGCGGCGGGGAAGTTCTACCGTAAGGTCATCGAGTTTCCGCCGAAGAACAACTCGGTCTATGGCTACGCGCTCTATAAGATCGCGTGGGTCGAGTACAACCGGGAGCGGTATCGTCAGTCGTTGCAGGGGTTCGTCGACATTCTCGAGTTCGCCCGCAAGAACAAGTATGCCAACGACGCCAAGAACCTGGCGCGCCAGGCCCGAAAGGAGCTGGTGCTTCCGTATTCGCACTACGGGTCGCCCGGCAAGGCGCTCGATTTCTTCCGTCGATACGCAAAGAGCGACGCCGAGGCTCACGAGATGCTCGAAAATCTGGCCGAGCTCTACTTCGATACCGGCCAGTGGCCCCAGGCGATTACGGTCTACCACAAGCTGATGGCGGACGCGCCTCGCAGCAACTCGCTCTGTGACTGGCAGACGAAAGTCACCAACGCGGTGATTTCCTCGCGGCCGAATCAGGAGCAGATCATCGAGCTCAAGCGCTTGGTCGACATTTACCGGACCTTCAAGGAGGGCAGTAGGCCCGCTGCCAAGGTCGAGCAGTGCAAGTCCGAGACGGCGACCACGATTCTTTGGCTCGCCACGTCGTGGCACCGCGAAGCCGTCGGGACTGACTCGGCTCCGGGAACCAAGAGCAAGAAGACGATGTCGCAGGCTTCCGTGCTCTACCGGACTCTTCTCAAAGAGTTCCCGGACATGGAACAAATGGAGTTCAAGAACATCGACCGTCGTGATTGGCCGACGGAATACAAGATTTCGTACTTCTACGCCGAACTTCTTTGGAAGATGGAGGAGTGGGGGCAGTGCGGTCCGGCGTTCGACGCCGTGGTCGAGCTGAATTCGCAGGGTGAGTTTACGAGTGACGCAGCCTACGCAGCGGTGCTCTGTTACAACAACTTATATCAGCAGCAGTACGTTCCTCGCGAGACCAAGACGAAGTTCGTCAGCAAGCGAGATCAAAAGTCGATGAAGAACGCCGAGCCCGCCGAAGCGGCCAAGTTCAAGAAGAAGCAGTTCACACCGCTTCAAAAGGGCATGCTGGAAGCGTTCAACCGATACGTTTGCTACGTCGACAAGGCCGAGGACCTCGCGACCATCAAGTATCGCCGCGCTCGAATCTACTACGAGGCAAACCGTTTCGAGGAAGCTGCCGTCCTGTTCCGCGACATCGCATTCAATCACAAGGACAGCGAGCTTTCAGAGTACGCCGCGAACCTCTACCTCGATTGCTTGAACATCCTCGGCACGCAGCTCGCGGAGCCGCGCGTGGCTTGCGTGCAGGAGCTCGGCGCTTCGATCGACCCGATGTCGGCGTCCTTCTGCGGTACCGAGCAACTCGCCGAGGAGCATCCCGACCTCTGCGGCAGCCTCAGCACGCTTCAGTGTCAGGTGCGTCGGAAGGAAGCCGAGACTTACGAAAAAACGCAGCAATTCAAGAAAGCAGCTGCAACGTATGTTCGCATTTTCCGGCGTCACCAGGAGTGCGGCGAGATGGACGAGGTCCTCTACAACGCGGCGATCAACTTCGAGGCGGCTCACCTGCTCGGCCGTGCGATTCAGGTTCGAACGGTGATGATCGAGCGCTACCCGCAGAGTGCCCTCTCCAAGAAGGCCGTCTATTTGATCGGTCAGAACTTCCAGGCGCTGGCGTACTACGAGCAGGCCGCCAAGTACTACGAGCAGTTCGCGAGGAAGTTTCCCGGTGAGGACGGCACGAAGTGCGACGCCGACGACAAGAAGGCGGGCATCTGTCCGAACGCCATCGAGGGTCTCGAGCAAGCTACCTTCTTCCGCATCGGCCTAGGCGACGATCAAGCAGCCATGGAAGACGCGGACCTCTTTGCCCGCAACTACCGGCGCAAGCTTCCGCGGCAGACGTCGCAAGTCATGTTCTCCATCGGCTCGATCTACGAGCGACAGAACCGACCTTCCCAGGTGATCTCGCACTACCAGGAGTATCTGAAGAAGTATGGCAAAGTGGGGACGCCGCATCAGATCATCCAGGCGAACACCGCCATCGGCCGAGCGTACTGGCAGCTCAACAGGAAGAACGAGGCCAAGAAGTACTTCTCGACTGCGGTCAAGGGTTGGACCTCGGGTGCGCCAAAGAGGATTCGAGGGCTCAACGATACTTCGAAGGAGACCAAGGCTGCGTTCATGCGAGAAGCGCTCGATAGCGCTGCCGAATCGCAGTTTTACCTGTCCGAATACAAGTTCGCCGAGTTCGCGAAGGTCGCCTTCCCGAAGTACACGGGCGGCAAGAGCGCTGCGAAGGTGAAGAAGTGGTCGGAAACCGAGTTCAAACGGTGGGTGACGAAGAAGCTCGGGGTGCTTCGCGCGGCCGAGGCCGATTACGCCAAGGTCGCTAAGATGACGGTCACGCTCGACGGCATCAAAATGCAGTCGGCTCCGTGGCAGATCGCGGCCGCGTCGCGGACCGGTGAGATGTACCGGAGCTTCGTCGACGAGTTCCGGGATGCTCCGATTCCACGCGAAATCGAAAAGGACCCAGGGCTCTTCGATATCTATGTGGGTGCTCTCGACGACGCCTCCGAGCCGCTTCAGCGGCAGGCGATCGACAAGTTCGAGTTCTGCCTGAAGACCGCCACGCAGGTGCGATGGTTCAACAAGTGGTCGCGCTCCTGTGAGAGCGAGCTCAACGCGCTCAACCCGAAGCAATATCCCGTCGCGGCTGAGCTCCGCGGCGAGCCCAATTACGTGAAGCACACGGTCGGAGAGCCCGGTGCGGTGGATCTGGGCGCCATCAAAGACACGTCGCTGACGTCCAAGGATGCCGTCGCGGAAAGGGGGAAGCCGTGACGCGATATCGCAAATTGGCAGTCGTCATCGCTATGCTCGTGGTGGGCTGCGGTGGTGGTGAAGGCGTGAAGAAAGAGACCGTCCCGAAGGCTGATGTCGCCCGCACCGCAGGGGGCGAGGCGATCACGACCGCCGACGGTAGCGCCGTCAGCAAGAAGGCACACAACCGATGGGGATCCGCTCTCGACGATTTCGAACAGAACGAGAAGGCGGGCTGGACTCCGGCCAAGTGTGGCGCCTCTTCGAGGGACTTCGAAAAAGCCGCCGCCGCGCAAGGCGGTGGATTCGCCGAGGCTCACTACATGGCCGGGCTCGCTCTTGAGCGTTGTGGTGATAGCGGAGCCAAGAAGCATTACGAGACGGCTCTCAAAGTTGACCCGAAGTTCTGCAAGGCCCGAGTGGCGCTCGCCCTCGAAGATTTGGAGGGCGGGAAAGCCAGCCAGGCCAAGTCCGAGTTTGAAAGGGCCATCAAAGACGATCCGCAGTGCACGTCGGGGTACACCAACCTTGCCATCGTGCAACGGGCACAAGGGCAGGACGACGAGGCGCTCAAGAACCTTCGTCGCGCGCTCGCGATCGAGTCAGATTACCTGGCCGCCTTCAACCAGATGGCACTCCTTCACTACGATCGCGGTCGCAAAGGCAACGCCGCCGAGCTCGACCTTGCCGAGGTCGTCTGCCGCCAGGCCCAGATGATCGATGCGGACTATGCGCCGATCTACAATACGTGGGGCTTGATCAAGGTCTACAAGGGCGATGTCATCGCGGCGCTTCGGTTCTTTCAGAAGGCTATCACGCTCGATCCGGATCTCTTCGAAGCACAAATGAACTTCGGCGAGGTGACGATTTCGTTTCGCGGCTACGAGGACGGACGCAAGGCGTTTGAACGGGCGGTCGCCCTCCAGCCGGACAACTACGAGGCTATCATCGGGCTCGGCAGCGCCCTTCGAGGCTTGGACCGCTTTCCGGAGGCCCAGGCCCAATACGAACGAGCGCAGAAACTCGACCCGCGCCGTCCCGAGGCGTACTTCAATCTAGGGGTGCTCTACCAAGACTACATGTCGGGTTCAGTGGTTGATTTGAAGAAAGCGAAGCAATACTTCACCGACTTCGTGCAAAAGGCGGGCAACCGACCCGAGTTTCGTTCGAACGTGGCCGATGTGAACAATCGATGCGGGCAGAAGCCGAGCAAAAAGCGCGGCGCGCCGAAGTGTCGACCCGGACGCATGCAGAACATCAACATCTCCATCGAGGCCATGCAGGTCGCGGGTTAGGTGGCAAACATGAGCAAAACGACTTCGAGGTTCGCTTTACAAACACTTGTTTTCATTGGGTTGCTGGCGATGGCCTCTTTGGTTTCGACGCCGACCGTCCAAGCGCAGTCGGGGCCGGCACCGGAAACGACCTATGACTTCGAGGATGACCTCGTCACCGGCGATTTGATTCGACCCGATGGCGAGCAATTGATCGTTCGCCGTCGCGGGCGCCGAGCGTCGCTGATTCAGATTCGCGAGCATTTTATTCCCGAGATGCTGAAATCTGTGGAAGATTTGTAGTGGGGGTTTCGGGTGAGTGATTCGAGTCACAATACTTCGGTTGCTTTCTCCGTTTATGACGGGGACGAGCTGCTCGGCACTGAAACGCTGAGTCAAGAGATCATCAAGATCGGTCGGCTTCAGACGAGCGACGTTCGTCTCGAGGACGACAAGGTCAGTCGCATGCACGCGGTCATCGAGGTCGCGGCGCCAGGGGAGGTCTACATCATCGACCTCGGTTCCGCTTCGGGAACTCTCGTCAATGGCGACAAGGTCAACAAGCGCAAGCTTCAGACCGGCGACATAATCCAGATCGGCCACAAGCGGATCCACGTCGACATCATCACGGGTAAGGTGGCCATGGCGTCGAGCCCGCCCGTCGCCATGGCGGTGGGTGCCGAGCGTCAGACGCCGGTCGTCGACGAGCATGCGATGACCTCAATGCTCGACGAGGAGTCCGAGCCGCGACAAAAAGCCGTGGTCGAAGAGGCCGAGGATGACTCCGGCCCCAAGTTCAACCCGTTCGAGGTGGGGGCCAGGCGGCTCTCGCGTACGCCTTTTGCCAATACCGTTGGTGAAGATGGGGACGAGTACCGCCTGATCGCGACGACCGGCGCGGTACCTTCTCACGAGATCGAAACCAACGAACGCGCGATCGAGGTCTCGGTGCTCTGGGGTGACAAGAGCGTCCTGAACGTCGATTATTTGAAGCCTGCGCGGGATTACTACGTCGGCGAGCCCAATGGCGAAGAAGTAGACTTCATACTCGGCCACGACGCGATCGGAGTCGACCGTATGCCGCTTTGCCTCGCACAGGGCGAAGGCGTGACCGCGATCATTCCAGAAGGCGCCAAGGGCGAGGCGACGATTGGTGAGCAGACGCGTTCCTTTGACCTGATGCGCGGGCAGGGCGAGCTTCGCCCGAGCAGCGCGATGGCTGGCGCGATGGAGTTTCCAGTACCCGAAGGCGGGGCGGTTCGGATGACGCACCGCGACTTCACCTTCATCGTCAAAGACGTAAAGGCCGGCAAGAAGGTTGCGGGTCACGCCAAGATCGACGTCCGCCCAATGATCTACGTCGCTGGCGCAGCGCTCTTCGCGAGCCTCGTGTTGACGATGTTCTACTTCCAGCCTCCGCGCCCCCGTGGCCTTTCTTCAGATCTGCTCAGCACCGATTCGCGTCTGATCCAGTTCTTGATGGAGCCTGAGGAGCTTGAAGAGCCAGAGCCCGAGTGGCTCAACGGTGCGGATTCGTCCGGTGGCGGCACAGGCAAGGCCCACGAGGGCGAGCAGGGCCAGATGGGCGACGAAAAGGCCGAGAAGAATCGCAATAAGTACGGCATCCAAGGGCCGGAGGACAATCCCGATCCGCAGATGGCGCGCGAGCAAGCCGAGCAAGAAGCACGGACGGCTGGAATCATCGGGACGCTGGCAGCCATGCAAGGCTCGTTCAACTCTCCGACCTCGCCGTACGGTGCCGACTTCGCTCTCGGCAACGATCCGATGAGCGCCCTTGGAGCCATGACGGGCGACGACATCGGTCAGAACTTCGGGTTCGGCGGCCTCGGTCTGCGAGGCACGGGGCGAGGTGGTGGCGGCCTAGGCCAAGGCACCATCGGCATGGGCAACTTCGGCACGATAGGCCGAGGGGGCGGTCGCGGTGCAGGCGAGGGTGGCTACGGCCGCGGCGCGGGCGGGTTCCGCGGGCGGTCAGCAGGGGTTCCTCAGGTCCGCAGTGGCGGCGCCGAGGTGCGCGGCTCACTCTCGAAGGAAGTCATCCGACGCGTGGTCCGACGCCATATCAACGAGGTGAAGTTCTGCTACGAGCAGCAGCTCAACGCGCGTCCCGATCTTCAGGGACGAGTCACGACGCGGTTCGTGATCTCACCGACCGGCTCCGTCCAGTCTGCGATGGTAGCGAGCTCGAGCCTCCGCAACGAGGCAGTCGAAAGCTGCATCGTGCGTGCGGTTCGCAGGTGGACCTTCCCGGCACCCGACGGGGGCGGCGTGGTGGTCGTGAACTATCCGTTCCTTCTCGACGCCGCGGGCCAGTGACCCTTGGGTCGCCGGCCGAAAAGCGCGTTTTCCCCCTAATATCCCGGATTTCCAGCCCTGTTCCCACGTTCAGGGCTGGCGGGCTGTCTGCGGCTTCGCCAAAAAGGCGGAAACGCTTGAAAAATAGCTTAGTTTAGAGTTGTTGGCTGCACGACAAATGCTGTAGGATTGAAGTGCTTGTGAATTTCCAAGCGTAGGAGGCACGCATGCGAGGTCACAAAATCGGCTTGGTTCTGGCCGGTCTAATCCTGATGGGCGGCAACTGTTCGCGCGCCCGCGTGGAGTCGATGAACGAGATGAACGCTGGGGTCGAGTTGGCGCAGCTGAAGCGGTATAGCGAAGCCGCGGAGATGCTCGAGAAGGCGGCAGCTCTAGACCCAACCAACCACCAGGCCTACTTCAACCTGGCCATCGTCCAGATCGAACAGCGGAGCTTCTCCGCAGCTCGAGAGGCGCTGGAACGAGCTGTCGTCGCGCAACCGGACATGGCGGGTTATCACGAAAAGCTCGGCACCGTGCTCATTGAGCTCGAGGACTGGAAGGCTGCCGCGGCGTCTTTCAAGAAAGCGCTCGAGCTCGACCCGTCGCTCTTCAAGGCGCACTTCAAGCTTGGACGGGTCTACGAAGAGGTCGAGGATCCGCAGAATGCCCTCTATCAGTACACGGACGCCATCAAGACGGGACCGCGATTCCTTCCGTCGTACTCGGCTCTCGGTCGGCTGTACGCTGACCTGCGCTACCCGGACAATGCTGCCCAGGTGTTGCGGGAGGCGCTGAAGGTCGCGATGCCCGGCACCGAGGAGGAGGCGAACATCCATCATCTGCTCGGTACCGTGTACCAGCAGCAGCGCAAGTTCGACGACGCGGTCGTGGAGTTCCAGGCGGCGCTTGGCATTGTGCCAGGGATGCCAGATGCGCTCTTCGCGCTTGGCTGGACTTATGCTCTCCAAAACAATGACGAGGAGGCGAAGCGCTATCTGAACAAGTACGTGATGATGGCCGGGGCTGAAGCGCCAGAAAACTACGTCAAAGCCGCAAAAGATCGTCTTGCAGAGTTGAGGACCGAATCGCCGTAGGGGGGCTGAGGCAACATGTCGGAAGAACACGAATCGGGGGATGAGGTTCTAGAGCTGACTGGGGATCAGGTCGCGGAGCTCGAAAAGCTCGACGACGCGATCGCGAAGTTCGAACAACAGAAGCGATGGTCGGACATGATCCGGTCCATACTCAAGAAGGCCGAGCTCCTCGTCGACAAGGACGAAAAAGCGCAGCTCTTCCGACAAGCCGGCACTCTCTATCTCGAGCGTTCGAGCAACCAGGCCGAGGCGATCAAGTGTTTCGAGCGGCTTCTCGAGCTCGATCCCAACGACGTCGATGCGCTTGGGCGTCTCAAGCAGATGTATGAGAAGCGTCGCGACTGGGAAAAGCTCATTAGCACGATGCGGCGGGAAGTGGAGCTGCTGCCCGAGGACGACCAGCTCATTCGATATGCCGAGATGGCCGATCTCGCGACGCAGCGACTGCGCAAGCCCGAAGTTTGCATCGAGCTCTGGCAGAAGGTGCTCGAGGCGGACCCGCAAAACCCGAACGCGCTTAGCAATCTTGCACAGCTTTATGAGCGCGCACGTCAGTGGGAGCCACTCGCCCTCGTGCTGGAAACGTTGATCGAGAGCGACACCGACGTCGTCCAGATGAAACAGCAGCTTCAAAAGCTGGGGATGATTTACGCCGACAAGGTAGGCAACGACGAAGGGGCAATCAGTGCGTTCAAGAAGCTCCTCGAGCTCGATCCTTCGGATCGTCGAGCGCAAGAGCAGCTGAAGCGTCGTTACGTGTCGCTTGGGGCGTGGGACGAGCTCGAAACGTTTTATGCGCAAAACGAAAAGTGGGACGAGCTGATCCGCATCGTCGAGCGACAGGCTGAGGCGCAGGAAACCCCTCCTGAGGAGCGGATACCGCTCTTGTTTCGTGCGGCACGCCTTTGGGAAGACAAGAAAAACAAACGCGATCGCGCAGCGCGGGTCTATGAGAAGATCCTCGCGTCCGATCCGAGCAACGTCCAAGCCGCCGAGGCGCTGACACCGATCTACGAGGACGCGCATGATGCTCGGAAGTTGGTCTCGGTCCTAGAGGTTCGGTTGGCACACGCGACCGAGACCGAATCGAAGGTCGAGCTTCTCGGACGGATCGGTCTCGTCTTCGAGGAGCGACTTCGCCAGCCCGAGACCGCATTCGAGCGCTATCTCGAGGCGTTCGCGTTGGCGCCTTCAATGGAGGAAGCTCGCGTTCATGTCGAGCGGTTGGCCGGCGAGATGAACGGCTGGGACCGCCTCGTGTCGGGCTACGAGTCCGCGATCGGAGCGGTGTCGGACCCGCATCAGACAGTGCCGATCCGGCTCAGTTACGGCCAGACCTTGGCCGCGCTCGAACGCATCGACGACGCCGTCGAACAGTTCCGGCTGGTATACGATCTCGAAAGTGACAACCTGCCCGCGATCACCGCGCTGGGCGATCTCTACTTCCGCACCGAACGGTATCGCGACCTTCTCGCGATCTACGCGCGGCGCATCGAGCTCGAACAAGAGCCCGAAGCGCGGCTCGAGATCGCCTATCGGCGTGCGCAGCTCTGGGCGGATGCACTGAATGACACCGAAGAGGCCATCGCCTGTTTCGAGGGCATCATCGACGAATACGGGGTCGAGCAAGCCGATGCCTGCCGGCATCTCGAGCAGCTCTACGAGTCGGAGTCCCGATGGCAGGGGCTCGCGCAGCTTCTCGAGCGTCGGGTCGAAGCTGGCCCTGAATCAGAAGAGGAGCTTGCCGCTCTGAAGTTCCGGCTGGGTCGGGTTTGCGACACGCGACTCGACGACAGGTCGCGTGCGGTGGACCTCTATCGTGAGGTGCTGTCGCTCATCGAGGAACACGATGGCGCAAAAGAACGACTCGAAGAGCTCCTCGGCCACGATGAGGTAGCGGCGGAGGCCTCGCGGGTTCTCGAGCCCGTCTACGAGCTGGGTGGCGACTGGGGCGCCTACGTCAACGCGCTCCGCGTCCAGCATCGCTTCAGCAACGAGCCCCAACGGCGACTCGTGCTCCTCACCCGGGTGGCCGACACGTATTTCCAGCACATCGGAGACGCCGACCGAGGCTTCTCGTCTCTTTGCGAGGCGTTCCGAGAGCAGCCTTCGGACTCCGACACCTTGAGTCGCATCGAGATGCTTGCGAGCGAATACCAGCGGTTCCCGTCGCTAGCAGAGCTTACCGGCGATCTCGCTGCCAGTGTGGACGACGCTTCCCTCAGCCGCTCGCTGTGGATCAAGACCGCTCAAATCCACAACACCCAGCTTCAGGACATGGACGCTTCGGTGGCCGCGTACCACAAGGTGCTCGAGGCTGATCCAGGCGACTTCGAGGTTCTCGATGCACTCGAGGGGCTCTATCGGGCAGGGCAGCGCTGGCATGAGCTCGTCGGACTGCTGCGGATGCGCGTCGAGGCGACGGCTGATCCCGACGACAAGACCGGCGTGCTCGCCGAGATGGCGAGGATCCACGCCGACCTGCTTGAAGACGCGGAGCAGGCGATCGCGCTTCAAAACGAGATCCTGGAGCTGGATCCTTCGAATCGACGCGCGCTCGGCGCACTGGACGATCTTCTGGCTCGCCAGGGCAAGTGGACTGACCTCGCTGACAACGTCGAGCGGCAGCTGACGATGACCGACGATCCTCACGAGCAGACCGAGCTCCTGTTGCGACTCGCCGAGCTACGTGAGCAGCGGATGGATTCGACCACTTCGGCCATCGAAATCTACCGCGATGTGCTCGCCAATGACGCGAGCAATCCGGCCGCTCTAGGTGCCCTGGAACGACTGCTAGAGTCCACTGAGCACCAAGCCACGGTCGCGGACATTCTCGAACCGATTTACAGGGAAGCGGGCGCGGCCGCGCGATTGGTCGACGTGTACGAGATTCAAGCGCACCACGCGACCGCGCCGGAGCGACGCGTTGAGCTCTTCCACGAGATCGCCAAGCTCCAGGAGTTCTCGCTTAGCGACTTGCATGGAGCCTTCGAAAGCTTCGCGCGGGCGTTTCGGGCAGATCCAGGCCACCCACAGACACGCGAGGAGCTCGAGCGCCTGAGCGCGGCCGTCGGTGGAGGTGACGCGTTAGCGAGCGTCTACGAGCAAGTGGTCGCGACCCTCGATGATCCGGAGCTTGCCGTCAGGTTCTTGTTACGGGCCGCGGAGATCCGAGAAGACCAGCTCGGACAGGTAGATCGAGCGATAGAGCATTATCAGAAGGTGCTGCAGATCGACGAGGAGCATCACCATTCCGCCGATGCTCTCGAGCGTCTGTTCCAGCAGACGGAGCGCTACGAGGACCTTGCGTCGATCTATCGTCGCAAAGCCCGAATGCTTCCGTCGCCCGGCGACCAGCGTGAACAGTTGATCAAAGCCGCGGCAATCTACGAAGACATTCTCGACAAGCCTTCGGACGCCATGGCCGTCCATTGCCAGGTGCTCGAGGTCGATCCGGAGGACCTCGAGTCACTCGACCGGCTCATCGAGCTTCAGATGCGGCTCGGCAAGTGGGAGGACCTGCTCTCGACGTACGAGCGCAAGTCGGAGGTCATCACCGATAGCGACGTGCGCAAGGAGCTCTTCACCGCAATCGGAAGCGTCCACGAGGATCAGCTCGACGATTCTGAAAGGGCGATCGAAGCATACCAGCGCGTTCTCGCGATCGATCCCGACGACTTGCGTGCACTGGGCCGTCTCGACGGGCTTTTCGAGAAGACCGCCCAGTGGCGAGACTTGCTTCAGGTGCTGGAGCGCCAATCGGACCTCATGGTCGAACGAGCGGAGCGGGTAGAAGTTCGCTTCCGCATTGGCGAGCTTTGGCGACGGCACCTCGACGATCCCGCGCAGGCGATCGAGATCTATCGGGACATCCTCAGCATGTCCTCTGACCACCAACCGACGCTCGAGTCGTTGACGACGATGACCAGGGACGCGGTCGAGCCGCTGGCAGCCGCCGAGGTGCTCGAGCAGGTGTACCGCGAGGGTGGGGAGTTCCAGAAGCTCGTGGAAGCGCGCGAGGTCCAGGTTCGGCACACCGAGGATCCGGTGGATCGGGTCGAGATGCTCCACCAACTGGCGGAAATCTACGAGATCCAGCTCGAGGATCCGCCCTCGGCTTTCGGGGCATTCGCACGCGCTTTGCCGCTCGATGTCCGAAACGACATGACACTTTCGTCTCTCGAAAGGCTGGCGGAACAAACGGGCAGCTGGAGCGAGGTGGCTTCTCGGTATGACGCCGAGGTCGAGCGCCATCGGGAGGAAGCGCCCGAAGACATCGTTCACCTCGCCATGCGCTCGGCGATGATCAACGAGGTTCAGCTCGACGACGTGGACGCCGCGATCGACCGATATCAGCTCGTCGTCGACATCGATGCTGGGGACGTCGCAGCCATCGAAGCCCTCGATCGGCTCTACGAACAGACCGAGCGCTGGGACGACCTCGCGGCGACCCTCAAGAAAGAGGCTGCCATCGCGACGACTCCTGAGGATGTTCTCAATCTGCAGTTCCGAGCAGGCCAGATTTACCAGAACCGGATTGGCAACGTCGATTCGGCCATCGAGCAGTATCGCGAGATTATCGCTGCTGCGCCGGAATACTCGGCAGCTGTCTTGGCCCTCGAAGATCTCTTCGCAGGTGGCGTGCGCCCGCTGGAGATCGGTGAGGTGCTCGAGCCGCTGTACAGGATGCAGGGAAATTGGGACCGCCTGCTATCCATCCAAGAGATTCAAGTCGAGCACCAGAGCGATCCGATCGAGCGCGTCGTGATGATGCATCGACTTGCCGAAATTGCAGAGGACAAGGCCGACGACCACGGTCGCGCCTTCCAGTGGATGCAAAAAGCGCTGCTCGAGGATCCGAGTCACGATCATTCGCTCGGCGAGGCAGAGCGCCTATCGGCGATCGTCGACGGGTGGAGCCAGTTGGCCAACACCTACGCCAACGGCATCCAGCACACGGGTGACCCACTCAGCAAGGCCGAGCTCGGTCGCCGGCTTGCGCGGGTCTACGAAGAGCAACTCGACGACGTACAGCGAGCCGAAGCGACCTATCGATTCGTGCTCGGCGTTGACGATCATGACGAAGCCGCCCTCAAGGCCCTCGACCGCATCTATTCGCAGCACAAGGCGCACCAGGCACTAGCCGAGGTGCTTCGCAAGCGAATCGACGGGTCCAACAACACCTCCGAGCTGATCGAGCTTCACTACCGATTGGGTCGCGAGTTGGAGACCAAGCTGGGTTGTACCGAACAAGCGATCGAGGTCTTCACCAAACTGCTCAACGACTACGACTCCGAACACGCCGAGACGATTCAGGCCCTTCAAGGGATCTATGCGGAGCTCGAGCGCTGGCCCGAGCTCTTTGCCGCCTTCGAAAAGGAGCTGAGCATCGCGCTTGGCGATTCGCAGCAGGCTGACGTATTCGCGCGGATGGCTCGACTCTCGTCGAATCGCCTTCGGGATCCGGAGCGGGCGATCGGACTCTGGCAGCGGGTGCTCGACCTTCGGGGAGAGGATGCCGAGGCGCTCAACGCTCTCGGCGACATTTTCGCCTCGCAGGGCAACTGGAGAGATCTGGTCGACGTCCTCGAGCGCGAGGCGGCCATCGCCGAAGACGATTCCTTCCGCATTCAGGTGTACTCCGATCTGGCGAGGGTTTGGTACGAAAAGCTCGAGCGGGAGCGAAACGCGATCGAGAACTGGGAGCGGGTCCTCGACGTGGATCCGGGCAACACCTACGCGCTCTTCAGCATTGCGGAGATTCTACGCGCGAGCGGGCAGCCTCGCGAACGGGCGGACACCCTACACCGCATCATCGATGTCGGTGCGGCGACCCTCGAGGATTCGGATCTCGTCAACGTCTACATGCAGCTCGGCCACATCTACAGTGCCGAGCTCCAGCAGCCGGGGGATGCGATCGAGGCGTACCGCAACGTGCTCACCGTCGATCCCACCTTTTTCGAGGCGCTCGACTCTCTCGAGCTCATCCATCGTGAAGAGGGGGATTGGGAAGAAGCCATTGGCGTGATGGAGCAGCGCGCTCAGGCGCTCACAGACCCGCACGAGCAGGTGCGGCAGCTCCTGGCCGTCACCGAGCTTTGGGAGACCGAGGTCGGCGATAAGGACCGTGCTGCGGGCGCCTTTGGGCGCATCCTCGATGTCGACCCGATGCACGAGTACGCGTTTTCCGAGTTGCAGGCGCTTCACAAGGAAGCCGAGCGCTGGGATGAGCTGATCGACCTCTACGTCACGCGGATCGAGGCGACGGAAGACCGCGGCGAGCGCATCGAGCTTTTGCGAGCAACTGCGCGTGTTTACGAGGAAAAACTCGAAGACGGCGAGCAGGCATACCACACGCTCTACATCGCTTGGACCGAAGACTACAGCAAGCGCGACACCATCCTCGACCTCGAACGAGTCACGGCCTCGAACGACAAGTGGAACGAGCTCCTCAGCTCTGCCAACCAGGTTCTTCAGCAGGTGGAGGACGCATCCACCCAAATCGCCATCTGCCTCTGCTGCGCCAAGTGGTACGGCCAGGACCTCGGGCATCCCGAGTACGCGATCCCGTACTACGAGCAGATTCGAGCGCTCGACCCGAGCAACGCCAAGGCTTGGTGGCAACTCGGCGACCTCTACGAGACCACCCAGCAGTGGGACAATCTCGCGCAGGTCCTCGCCAAGCTAGTCGAGCTCACCAACGACGACGACGTCAAGGCTAATACCTACGTGCGCATGGGTGATCTGGCCGAGGATCGCTTTGGAATGCGCCAAGAGGCCGAGGACTACTACCGGCGCTCGCTTCACCTCAAGGAGAGGCACGTGGGCGCTCTCGAGGCGCTAGAGCGGATCTACCGTGAGGATGGGCGCTCCAACAAGCTGCTCAACATCCTCGAGCGTAAGGCCGAGGCCGTCGAAGACGTCGATAGCGTCGTGGCGGCCCTCTTGCAGGTCGCCGAGGCCTACGAGGAACGCTTCAACGACCAAAAGGCAGCCACCGAGAACTTCGAGAAGGCGTCCGAACTGGCGCCTTCGAATCTGACGGCGCTTCGCGGGCTCGAGCGACTCTATCAGCAAACCGAGCGCTATCAGGATCTCGTCGGCATTCTCGAACGCCAGTACGAAGTGGTCGCGACCGAACGGGAGCGCATCGACATCCTCGTTCGCCTCGCTCGCATGTGGGAAGAGGAGTTCCGCAAGCCCGAGAACGCCGTCGAGCGCCTCGAACAAGTCCTCGATATCGATCCGCTGCACGACGAAGCCCTCTGCAAGCTCGAAGATCTCTATCGGATGACGCAGCGGTGGGATGACCTGGTGCGGACTTATGACCGCCATGCCAGTGCGACGGTCGACCCAGAACGACGGATCCAGATCTTCCGCGAGCTCGGGCAGGTCTACGCCGCGCACAAGGGCGACGCCGAGCACGCGATCGACAGCTACCTCAACGCCCTGAACCTCGACGACCAAGACATCCTCAGCCTACAGGCGCTCACGAAGCTCTATGAGCGCAAGGGCGACCATTCGGCGGCGCTCGACATGATGGGCCAGTTGGTTCGCGTCGTGGACGAGGTCGACGAGCAAGTCTCTCTCAAGCACCGAATGGGCCGCATCCTCGACCAGGAGCTCGGGGACCGCGCGTCGGCGCTCGAGCACTTCCAGGGCGCCATCGATTTGGATCCGGGGCACCTGCCGTCACTCGAAGCCATGCGGCGCATTCACATCGACTCGGGCGACTGGATAGCCGCGACGAAGACGCTCGGCCTCGAGGTCGAGCAGACCGACAATGAGCGTGTCAAAGCCGCGCGATTGGTAGACCTGGGTGGTATTCGCGCCGAGCGTCTCGACGACGAAGCTGGGGCCGTAGAGGCCTTCGAGTCGGCGCATGCCTTCGACCCCGACAACGAGGACGCGCTTCTTCCCTTGGTCGATTTTTACGTGGCCCAGGGCAGAGACGAGGACGCGTTCCCGCTTCTCGAGGTGCTCGTCAAGCGGTCGGGCAAGCGCGAGCGAGACGAGCAGCACCGTCTGGCTTCCCTATTGGGGGAGACGGCAACGAATCTCGGTCGGGCCGACGCCGCGGTGGCGGCGTACGAACGCGCGCACGCCCTCGACGCCGATGGCACCACGACTATCAAGGGTCTCGCCGGAAGCTACTTCCGTGCGGAGCGGTGGGAAGACGCGTTCAAGTACCACCAGGTCCTCCTAGTCCAACACCGCGACTCCCTCGGCAGGGACGAGATCACCGAGATCTTCTACCGGCTGGGTGTCGTCAAGCGCGAGCAAGGCGAGGACAAGAAGGCGCGCAACATGTTCGACAAGGCGCTCGAAGAGGACACGCACTACGTACCTGCGCTCGAGGCGATGGTGGCCCTTCAGGCTCGCGAGAGCGATTGGGAGGCGGTGGTCGAGTACAAGAAGCGTATTCTGGACGTCACCGACGAACCCGCCGCCCGTGCCAAGCTGCTCGTGGAGCTAGGTGACCTTTGGCAGGACGAGCTCGGCTCACCGGACGCTGCAGCCGAGGCCTTCACCGAGTCGCTCGACCTCGAGCCCGACAATCACGTGGTGCTTCACAAGCTGCTCGGCACATACCAGGCGGCCCAGCGTTGGTCCGAGGCGATCGATACCATCGAGCGTGTCAGCTCTCTAGAGACGCGTGATGAGGCGAAGGCGAAGTACGCGTACACCGTTGGCGTCATCCTCCGCGACAAGCTCGAGGACGAGGACGCAGCGCTCGAGCGCTTCAACGAAGCCCTCGATCTCGACAGCACGCAGCTCAAGCCCTTCGAGGCAGTCAACAGGCTTCTGAACGGCCGCAAGGACTGGAAGGCTCTCGAGCGCGCCTACCGCAAGATGCTTCACCGCATCATCAACCAAGGCAACACCGACCTCGAGCACAACCTCTGGCATACCCTCGGGATCATCTACAGGGACCGCCAGCGCAACTTCGACGCCGCGGCCGAGTCCTTCAGGATGGCGGCGGCGCTCAAGCCGGACGACGCCACCGCGCACCAGATTCTCGCCGAGCTCTACGCGACGATGCCGGACAAGACCACGGAGGCCATCGCCGAACACCAATGGTTGCTCGCGCACGACCCGAATCGACTCGAGTCGTATCGAGCGCTCTACAAGCTCTACTTCGATGCGCGCGCATACGACAAGGCGTGGTGTATCGCGCGAACGCTGACCTATTTTGCCAAAGCGGACGAGGAGCAGCAGAAGTTCTTCCAGCAGTACAGGCAGGACCGAGAGATCCAGCCGCGGGCGCGGGTCAGCAACGAGGCGTGGGTCAAAGACCTCATGCACCCGGACCAGGACATCTACATCTCCAAGATCATGGAGGTCATCGCCCCAGCGGTGCGCGCGTCGATGGCGTGGACCGACAAGAAGCTCAACCTGCACAAGCGCAAGCCCGAAGATCTCGCCAACCCAAGCCTGGCACTCGCGCGGCAGTTCAAGCTCGCGCAGGACGTCTTGAACATCTCGATCCCGGTTCGGCTCTTCATTCAAAAGGAGCTCTCCGGCGCGCTTCGAGACGAGGCGCGAAGCAACCCGCCGGCGATCATCACTGGGTACACGCTTCTCTCCGGGTACCGTCCGGTCGACCTCGCCTTCGTGTGCGGCCGACACCTCTCATACTATCGAGGTGAGCACTTCATTCGCACGATGTACAAGTCGCACACTGAGCTACGTACGCTCCTTTTGGCGGCGATGCGTGTCGTCGGCATGGGCGAGGCCGATCCGACTGTGGACGCGACGGCCAAGCAGCTGGCGCGCCACATGGATCAGGCTCACCTGGATGTCCTCAAGAAGGTCGTTCGAAAGTTCGTGGAAGCAGGGGGCAAGGCCGACATCAAGCGTTGGATGCAGGCGACGGAGATCAGCTCGCTGAGGGCTGGCCTGCTTCTGTGCGACGACGTCGACACGGCGGTCCGGATGACGCAGCAAATCGCTTCCGAGTCGACCGCCGATCTTCCACCGCGTGACAAGGTCAAGGAGATCGTGCTCTACAGCATTTCCGAGAGCTATTTCAGGCTACGCGAGGCGCTGGGCATACAGATCAAAGTCTGAGCAAACGCCCTGCTCATTCCGTTTGAGGGCGTCATCGAGGGCCATGGCCAAAAGCACCCTCGCGACCTGCTCAGGTAAAGCGGGCATAGTATTCGCGGATCTTCGGGTTACTCTCGATTCGTGCGAGATGTTCGACGAGCAGCGGGGCCACGTTGTCGGCAAGGTCCTGGGGTATGTGGTCGAGAATCCCCGAGCGAAGGCTGCGGACCCACACCATCACCTTGAGGTCGGCGACCGTGAGCCGCCCGTCCGCGAAATACTCACCGCCGCGCGATTCGAGAAGCGCCTGCAGCTGCTGGAGGTAAACCGTGATCGGTCCGTCGGCCAGTGCTTGGCGTGCGGCCTTCTTTTCGGCTTCGTCTTGGATCGGGAACGTGGCGACAACTTTGGAGACGATGTCCTCGACGGCGTCCATCGCCTCGTCGCAAAACGCAGCTTGAAGCGGGTCGCTCGGGTACAGACCGGCGAGCTTGCCGACATAGCGACTGATGGTGTTGCATTGACTCAACTCGATACCGTCGATGTCAAGCGCCGGGACTCGATTGAAGGGAAAGCTCGAACGCGCATTGCCGAATTGCTGAAAACTGATGCGGTGGTCTTCGAAGTCAACGCCGCCGATGTGCATGGCAAGCCGCGCGGGCTCGCCGCGGCCGCCATGAATGTCAAAATAGGTCAGCTTGAGTTTGGGCATGCCGCCGAGTGTAGCTCAGTAAGAAGGGCCTTTGAACCACACCGTGATCGTTTGGGTTTCTGAGCTATCCTTCGTGAGTGGCAAAGGCCGATTCGCCATGGCTCTCATCAAGGCGGGCATCAGCGGTTCGACCGAAGGCTTCGACGAGCTCATCGTCCGCACCGAGAGCATGGAGCAAGAGATGAAGAGCATCACGCCTCCCTCGTCCTGCGAGAAGTACCACCAGGTGAGTCTCGAAGCGCTCGGGCGCGGGCGCGCAATCCTCATCGAGCTGAAGAACGCGATCTCGACCCGGGACGTCAGCAAGGTGGCCGAGGCAGCCCAGGAGGCCGCGGCGCTTAAAGCGAAGGCCGATGAACTGACGCGACTGGAGACGAACCTCCGCGCCGTGCGTCAGCACCCTAGCCCTTGAGTAGCTCGGGGTTTTACGCCGCTGCCGGCGTCGCGCGCCGTGCTGCGCCCGGCGACATGCCCGTGAACCGCTTGAACGCGCGGCTGAAGGCGGCCTCGGATTGGTACCCCAGGCGTATCGCCACGTCGACCAGGGTTGCGTCGCTTTCGCGGAGCCAGCTGAGCGCGACGTGCATCCGCCATCGGGTCACGTACCGCATCGGGGGTTCGCCGACCAGCGCGGCGAATCGAGCGGCAAATGCCGACCGCGACATGCCAGCTTGCGCCGCCAGGGCCGCAACGGTCCAGCTGTGCTCCGCGTCGCGATGAACGAGCGCGATCGCGCGGCCGATTTGTTCGTCTTGGAGCGCCCCGAGCCAACCGGTGCGTGCCCCCGGTGCATTGCTCATCCAGGATCGAATCGCCTGGATCACCAGCACGTCGCACAACCGTGTAATGATGGTCTCGCCGCCGGGTCTCAGTTGCTGCGCTTCGGAGGCGATGAACCGCAGCGTGCTCTGCAGCCACTGCGCCTCCGATGCGCTCCACGCATCGACGTGAACCAAGTTGGGCAGCAGCCGCACCAGCTGTGCGGCGGCCGGATGATCGAATGTCACCGCACCGCACAGCATCGTGGTGGGCGCGCCGCCGCCGCCGTGGCGCAGCAGCTCATACCGCTCCGAGATCTGTTCCCGCGGCAGGTCGAACAACTGCACGCCCTCGGCCCCGGGATCGCTCGTCAACCGGTGGCCACGACCGTGTGGTACCAACCCGAGATCCCCCGGCTGAAGACACTGCGGCTCCTCGCCCGGCACCTCGAGCCAGCACCGACCGGTGATCATGATGTGGAACATCAACGTGTCGGGAAACGGTGGCATGTCCAATCCAAACGGCGCCGTGAACTCCGAGCGGCAATAGAAAGCGCCGCTCATGCGGAGGTAGTGCAGGGCCTCGCCGACGGGATCGATGCGCGGGGGCGATGTAGATACGGTTGCCATGAATACGAGAATGCCTCGATGAGCATCAACTGTCCAGGCTTCTTGGAGTTTCGAGCACATATCACGGAGCATATGCCATCGAAACTCTGATCCAACGGCCATAGAGTAGACGCATCCCCACAACCAAACCTGGAGGCAAACATGCAAGAGGCAAAGAAAATTCTGGTAGTTGGAGCGACAGGAGGCACGGGCCGAGCCGCGATCGAGGAGCTTCTCAGCGCGGGCCATCGGGTCACCGCGTTCTCCCGCCACGCGGACCAGCTGGCCACGATCTCGGACCGCATCACGACGATCAATGGCGACGCGACCGACCCCGAGGACATCGATCGCGCGGTCCGCGGCCACGACGCGGTCATCGTGACTCTCGGAATCCGCGAAAACCCGCTGAGGGTTCGACTGTTCGGCGCCGCGCGCACACCGCTCGACGTGCGCTCGGCCGGCACGCGGAACGTCATTACCGCGATGCGCAAACACGGGGTACGCCGGTTGGTGGTGCAGAGCTCGTTTGGCGTTGGCGACACGCGGAACAATCTGCGCCTCATGGATCGGTTGTTCTTCAGCCTGCTGCTCAAACCGCAGATCGCCGACACCGAAGCACAAGAGCGCGAGGTGCGCCAAAGTGACCTCGACTGGGTGCTCGTTCAGCCCGTACATTTGACCGACGACGACGCCGACGGGATGCCGATCGCGTCGGTAAAGGGACAGGTGCAGCAGTTCAAAATTTCGCGCAAGTGCGTCGCACGTTTTCTCTCGCAGGCAGTGCAAGCTCCCGAGTACGTGCGCCAATCCGTCGCTCTGTCCGGCCGAGGTGTGCCATGAGCTCCTGGTTGCTCTTCGCGACTGCCCTCGCTTCGGCCCTGATGGGAGGCGTGTTCTTCGCGTTCTCGTCATTCATCATGCCAGCGTTGGGACGCATTCCGCCCGAAGACGGCATTCGCGCCATGCAGCGGATCAATATCGACGTCCTCCACTGGTCGTTTCTCGTCCCGTTCGTGGGCACGCCAATCGCTTGCGTCGCGCTCGCCGCGCAAGCGATATGGCACTGGAACGAGCCGGGTGCGATCTACTGCGTAGTGGGGGGTGCCGTGTACTTGTTTGGAACCTTCATCGTCACAGCCGCGGGCAATGTGCCGCTCAACAATGCACTGGCCAAGGTCAAGGCAGACGCGGTCGATGCCGCCCGCGCGTGGGACGAGTTCGCCATCGGCTGGACCCGGTGGAACCACGTGCGAACGGTTGCGTCGATGGCGGCCGCGGGCGCGTTTGCCGCGGCCCTGGCGACGGCGTGATTCGGGCGGCGCGCTCGTTTGGCTTCCGAGAGCAGTGCTTCTGCCACTGGCGCTGCGCCAGGGTCCGTGACAGGGCTTCCGCGTGCTCGAGCTGCTGCTCAACGGCGAAGGGGAGACGCTGGCGCTTGCAAGTGCGCTCGCGGATGCGTTTGCGCCCGGAGATCTGATCGGTCTCGAGGGTGGGCTCGGTGCCGGCAAGACGACGTTTGCACGCGGAGCGATCCACGCGCTCGGGGTGCCAGCCACCACCGCCGTCACGAGTCCGACGTTTGCGTTGGTGCATCAGTACGAAGGGCGATTCCCCATTGCGCACGCTGACTTCTATCGGCTTAACGAGGGAGCGGAGCTCGAAGAGCTCGGGATCGACGAGCTTCTCGAAGAGGGCTGTGTGCTGTTCGTCGAGTGGGGCCGCAAGTTCCCATCGGTGGCAAGCCGCGCTTCGCTCTGGGTAGAGCTGGAGATCGTTTCCGACGAGGCGCGTCGCGTCCGGCTACATCCTCAGGGGGAACGGGGTGAGGAGTTGATCGCTGGTCTTTCGGCGCGCTTATAGGAAGCCCTCGGCCTGGGTTTGCGACCTGCAAAGGGCTCTGGTAAGCCCGCGCGAACGCCCTCGCCGAACCGACCATGCCCCGACGCGACGATATCAAGAGCATCCTTCTCATAGGGTCGGGGCCGATCGTGATCGGGCAGGCATGCGAGTTCGATTACTCTGGGACCCAGGGAGCCAAGGCCCTCAAAGAAGAGGGTTACCGGGTCATCCTGGTGAACTCGAATCCGGCGACGATCATGACCGATCCGGAGTTCGCCGACCGCACCTACGTCGAGCCGCTGACGCCCGAGGTGCTTGAGGCGATCATCGAACGCGAGAAGCCGGATGCGGTCCTTCCCACCCTGGGCGGCCAGACGGCGCTCAACCTCACTCTCGAGCTCGCGAGCCGAGGCATCCTCGAAAAGCACGGTGTAGAGTTGATAGGCGCGAGGGTCGACGCGATTCGCAAGGCCGAGGAGAGGGATCTCTTCAAGGCTGCAATGGACAAGATCGGGCTCGAGAGCGCCCGAGCGGAGGTCGCGCGCACCATCGAGGACGCCAACGACGTCGCCGACCGCATCGGCTTTCCCGTCATCCTGAGACCCTCCCTGACGCTCGGGGGCTCCGGGGGTGGCGTGGCTTACAACCGCGCCGAGTTCGAGAGTGCGATTCGCTGGGCGTTCCAGTGCAGCCCGATCCACGAGTGCCTCATCGAAGAGAGCCTTTTGGGCTGGAAGGAATACGAGCTAGAGGTCATTCGCGACCACGCGGACAACTTCGCCGTCATTTGCACCATCGAGAACTTCGACCCGATGGGGGTCCATACCGGCGACTCGATTACGGTAGCGCCCGCGATGACCCTCACCGATCGTGAATACCAACGCCTTCGAAATGCGGCGCGCGACATCATCACGGAGATCGGCGTCGATACAGGCGGCTCGAACATTCAGTTCTCAATCAACCCGAAGAATGGCCGAGTCATCGTCATCGAGATGAACCCTCGAGTTTCCCGCTCGAGCGCGCTGGCCTCCAAGGCCACTGGTTACCCGATCGCGAAGATCGCTGCGAAGCTCGCCGTCGGTTACCGCTTGGACGAGCTGCGCAACGACATCACCGGGACGAGCTCGGCCTTCGAGCCCACCATCGACTACGTCGTCACCAAAGTGCCACGCTTCGCCTTCGAGAAGTTCCCCGGCGCCGACCCACGTTTGACGACCCAAATGAAGTCCGTCGGAGAGGCGATGGCGATAGGCCGCACCTTCAAGGAGTCCCTGCAGAAAGCGACCCGATCCCTCGAAATCGGGCGTGATGGACTGACCTCACTTCTGAGCAAGGTCGAATATCGGGACTTGGCGGTCCAGATCAGACGGCTGCGCGAGTCTGGGGAGGCGGTGAACACCGCAAAACCCATGTTGCAAGACCTTCCGGATGCCACGGAGGCCGAGCTACGAGAAGCGATTCAGGAAGTCATCCGCACGCCGTTGGCCGACCGGCTCTGGTACATCGCCGATGGGTTGCGCGTCGGACTCACGGTTGACGACATCCACCAAGCGACCGAGATCGACAAGTGGTTCCTCGAGCAGATGCGTCAGATCATCGCCTTCGAGGGGGTTCTCGCGGACACCGGCGGCGTCCCGCTTTCGGCAGACATCCTCTCGCACGCCAAGGAGCTCGGCTTCAGCGACCGACAGATTGCCGCCCTGCGTGGGGAGACTCCCGGCGAGGTTCGCCAAACGCGTGCCGGCTACGGGGTCGAGCCGGTTTTCTCGCGAGTCGATACCTGCGCCGCCGAGTTCCCATCGCTCACTCCATACATGTATTCGACTTGGGGGCTCGACAGCGAGGCGAAGGTCAGCTCCGACAAGAAGAAAGTAATGATCCTCGGCGGAGGCCCCAACCGAATCGGCCAGGGCATCGAGTTCGACTACTGTTGCGTGCACGCGTCGTTCGCGCTCAAGGAAGTCGGATTCGAGACCATCATGGTCAACTGCAACCCTGAGACGGTTTCGACCGACTACGACACGTCTGACCGCCTCTACTTCGAGCCGCTGACCTACGAAGACGTGATGCACATCGTCGATATCGAAAAGCCCGACGGGGTGATCGTACAGTTTGGCGGTCAGACGCCACTCAAGCTGGCGGTTCCCCTCGCGCGGGCGGGAGTTCCCATCCTCGGCACCTCCGCCGACGCGATCGACCGGGCCGAGGACCGAGAGCGGTTCGACCAGCTGCTCACCAAGCTGCGCTTGAAGCGGCCGCGAGGCGGGATCGCCATGGGGACCAAAGATGCCTTTGCGGTCGCCGACAGGATCGGTTTCCCCGTGGTGGTTCGCCCGAGTTACGTTCTCGGGGGACGCGCGATGGAGATCGTCCACTCGCGCGAAGAGCTCGCCCGCTACATGACCGTCGCGCTCGAGGCGGTTTCGGACGCCGAGACACAGACGATCCTCGTCGATGAGTTCTTAAAGGACGCCATCGAAGTCGACGTAGATTGTGTGTCGGACGGTGAGGACGTCGTCATCGGAGGCCTTTTGCAGCACATCGAAGAGGCTGGGATTCACTCCGGCGACTCGTCGATGGCGCTTCCGGCGCACGCGTTGCCACCGGAGGTGCTCGCGACGCTTCGTTCGTCTACCAGGGCGTTGGCCCTCGAGCTCGGGGTCGTCGGGCTGATGAACGTTCAATTCGCTGTTCGTGGCAGCGCGGTCCACGTAATCGAGGTGAACCCGCGAGCATCTCGAACGATCCCATTCATCAGCAAGGCAATAGGGGTCCCGCTCGCGAAGATCGCAGCGAAGGTCATGGCAGGGGCGACGCTGCGCGAGCTCGATTACACGCGCGAGATCATGACCCACTACATTGCAGTGAAAGAGTCGGTCTTTCCATTCAGCAAGTTTCCGGGCGTCGATACGATACTGACGCCCGAGATGCGATCGACCGGCGAGGTGATGGGGATCGCCGACAATTTTCCCGAGGCTTTTTACAAAGCGTTGCTCTCGGCTTACTTGGAGCTTCCGACCGGCGGGAAGGTATTCATCAGCGTCAAGGATGACGACAAGCCCGCCGCCGCCGACCTCGCGCGCCGCCTTGCGGAGCTCGGTTTCGAAATCATCGCCACCGCAGGCACGCGCGACCGGTTGGAGCGTTCCGGCGTGGCGGCAGAGCTCGTGCACAAAGTCGGAGAGGGGCGCCCCCACATCGTCGACCACCTTCAGAACGGAGACATCTGTCTCGTTTTCAACACCACCGAAGGCGCACGAGCGATTCGGGACAGCCGCTCGATGCGGCGGCAAACCGTCATGAGCGACGTGCCGTATTTTACAACCATTGCCGCAGCTGTGGCGGCGGTCGACGCAATCGAAGCACGAAGACTTCGGCCGCTTTCGGTTTGCTCGTTGCAGGAGTATCACGCTCGCACGACCAAGCTTGCCAGCGTGCGACCGGCGCCGCTCGACGCCCGATGACTATCGCCTTGCCTTATTTGAGTGCTCAGTTTACGAGGATGGGATGGAGAGAGTCCCCATGACACCCGAGGGGCACGCCGCGCTCACGGCGGAGCTCAATGCCCTCAAGGCGGAGCGGCCCAAGATCTCTCAGGAGATTGGGATCGCCCGCGACCATGGCGATCTCAAGGAAAACGCGGAGTACCACGCAGCCAAGGACAAGCAGGGCATGTGCGAAGCCCGGATCGCCGAGATCGAGGACAAGCTGGCGCGCGCGGAGGTAATCGACCCGGCGACTCTCAGCGGAAACCGAGTGAAGTTCGGGGCATTCGTCGAGCTCGAAGACGTGGATAACGGTAAGGTTGTGACCTACCGGTTGGTGGGACCCGAGGAGTCCGACCTGAAGCAAGGCAAGATCTCGATCACCTCTCCAGTGGCGCGAGCCATCGTCGGTAAAGAGGTGGGTGACGAAGTGCAGGTAGAGACACCTGGGGGCGTTCGCAACTACGAGGTCAGCGACGTCCGCTGGAGCTGACGGGGTCTCGCGGAAGGGCGGCCCCGACGTGCCTTCTCTCCTCGAGCACGCGATCGAAACACTCCCGGGCATCGGACCGCGTACGGGGGCCGCCCTGCGTGAGCGTGGCTACCAAACCGTCGGCGATCTGCTTTGGTTGATGCCCAAGACGTACGATGACCAACGTCACCCGACTCCGATCCACGAGCTCCAAGTGGGCCAGTATGCTGTCGCAGAGGGAACGGTACGGGTTACGCGGAGGTTTCCGCGTGGTCGTCACATGGGCTTCGAAGCTCGGCTCGAACCCGACAAAGCGCCGGAAGGCTCGGGTTACAGAGAGCTCAAGGTCGTCTGGTTTCGCGCGGTGCCTGGGCTCTCCCAGCGCTTCGAGGTCGGCTCCTCGGTGCGGGTTGCAGGCCGTGTAAACGAGTACCGGGGGGTCGCTACCATCGCTCATCCCGAGGTCCTCTCGGAAGGGGCAGAAGGCGCGATCGAGCCTCGGTACCCAGAGATCCCGGGAGTCCGCCGCAAGACGCTACGGCGGGCCGTCCGCGCCGCCGTCGACCGGGCCGCGCACGAAGTTCCAGATCTGATCCCTAAGGAGCTTCGCGCCGAGGTGGGCGTCGGCGCGGTCGGCGAAGCGCTCGCATCGATTCACGTGCCGACTCCCGCGTTGCTCGCCGGAGACTCCGGGGGAGGGCATCCGGCGCAACATCGACTCGCGCTTGAAGAGCTCGTCCTGTGGGAGCTCGCGCTTCGCCTTCGACGGGCCCGAGAGCGGGGCGGCACCGCACAGCCCTTTGCACCCGAGCCGGCGGTCTCCGCAGCATGTGCGGCGTTTCCTTTCGAGCTCACGGCGGCGCAACGCACTGCCGTGGCCGCCTTGAGCTCGAGCTTGAATCGAGACGAACCCATGCGGCGTTTGCTCCAGGGCGACGTCGGTTGCGGCAAGACCGCCGTTGCGCTCGTGGCCTGCGCCCAGGTGGTGGCGGGCGGGGGCCAAGCCGCGCTTCTCGCCCCGACAGAGCTTCTTGCAGACCAACACGCTGCCACGCTGCAACCAACCGCTGAAAAGCTCGCGCTTCGCCTCGGAGTGTTCACGGGTGCGCTTTCGAGCGACCGGCGTCGCGCGATGCTGGATCGAATGGCGACCGGCGCCGTTGACGTCGTCGTCGGGACACACGCGCTCCTGAGCGGTGAAATCCGTTTCGCCAACCTCGGCCTTGTGGTGGTGGACGAACAGCACCGCTTTGGGGTGGCTCAACGTCTTCGCCTCGGCACCCGTGGCTCCTCTGACCGACCGCACCTTCTGGTGATGACGGCAACCCCGATTCCTCGAAGCCTGGCCCTCGTGCTCTATGCGGGCCTTGACCTCACGACGATCGACGCGAAGCCTCCCGGGCGTCTCCCCGTCACCACGCAAATGCTCCCGCGCAAGAACCGACAGAAGGTTTTTCGCCAACTCGAGCGCGCCCTCGACGCTGATGGAAGGGCGTATGTCGTGTGTCCCGCGATCTCCTCTTCCGATGAGCTCATCGGTGTCGACCATGCGTACGCTGAAATGAAGGAACATTTCGGCACGGACGTCGTGGGCCAGATCCACGGGCGGCTCTCGGGCGACGAACGCCGAGCGCTCATGCGTGATTTCGCCGACGGCACCTTGAAGGTCTTGGTGGGCACCACGGTCCTGGAAGTCGGGGTCGACGTCCCTGCTGCGAACATCATCCTGGTCGAGCAGGCCGATCGGTTCGGGCTTGCACAACTCCACCAGCTGCGCGGGCGAGTCGGCCGTGCGGGACAACACAGCGGCTGTCTCCTCAGCTACACTGAGCCGCTCTCACCCGAGGCGGAGGCGCGTCTCCAAGCTCTCTGCGAAAGCGATGACGGTTTTCGCCTGGCCGAAACCGACCTCGAGCTTCGGGGTCCCGGCCACCTCTTCGGGTATCGGCAATCCGGGACTAGCGGGTTGCAGTTCGCGAATCTCACCAAGGACGGAGAGTTGCTTCGACGGGCGGGCGATCTCGCCGAACGGATCGTGCGAAGCGATCCGAGCTTGACGGCACCCCGACATGCGATCGCGCGGGCTGCGGTTCGCCGCTGGGAGCGCTTCGAAGCGGTTCGCGAGGATGCCGGCTGACCTTTGGCAGTCGCTCGCCGGCTTCTTGACGGCATCGGGCGACGCGGGTAACTCCTAAATCATGCCTCTGATCCACCACGCGCAGCGTGAAGTGACGCTCAAGGTCGTCTATTACGGCGCGGGTCTAGGCGGCAAGACCACCAACATCGAAACGCTCTACGAACGCACCCGCCCCGAGTACCGCGGCAAGCTCGTGTCGGTGCACACCGATGCCGAGCGAACTCTCTTTCTCGATCTGTTACCGATCGAGCTCGGGACGTTTCGAGGGTACAGCATGCGGCTTCACATTCTGTCCGTGCCGGGTCAGATCGCCCAGGACTCCACCCGGCAGCTCGTCTTACGTCACGTCGATGGGGTCGTCCTCGTAGTCGACAGCCAAGTCGCCGCGACCGAGGGTAACAACTTCAGCATCCGTAACCTCGACTACAACCTTCGTCTTTACGGGGTCGACCCCGATCGCGTGCCTCTCGTCGTCCAGTACAACAAGCGCGACCTGCTGGGCATCATGGACTTCGGCGAGCTTCGCGAAACGCTTGGAGTTCCTGAAGGGGTTTCGGAGATCGAAGCCTCTGCTCGTGAAGGCTGGGGTGTCTTCGAGACGCTGCAGGCCATCGTGCGCGAGTGCATGCATCAACTCGGCGACCCGGGTGTTCGACCTGAAGGCCATGTCCAATGCCTGCTTCCCAAGCCCCGAGACCGTTTCTATCCACGGGGTCCAGTCTCGATGATTCACGCGATTGTGCCCGACGACGAGCTCGAGCCGGCCCAAGCCAGCGAGGGCTGATGGGTGGGTCGTCGCACGTGGACTGCGCCGGGCGCGTGAAGTCGGCCGCGCCGACGATCGACGTCCTCGCGGTGCGCACACCGACCCTGCCTCCCGCGACCCACACAAACACGTTTCTCGTAGGCACCGGGCAAGCGGTCCTCGTCGAGCCGGCCACGCCCTACCAAGATGAGCAAGACGCGATGGTCGACTGGGTCGAGAGTGCGCGTGAGCGAGGGGTCGAGCCGATTGCGATCCTCGCGACACACCATCACCCGGACCACGTTGGCGGCGCGATCGCTCTTTGTGAGCGACTCGATCTCCCCCTGTGGGGGCACGCGATGACCGCCCAACGCTTGAACGGCATCGTAGAGCTCGATCGATTGCTCGAAGACGGCGAACGCATCGAGCTCGGGGGTCCGACCAAGACTGCGCTCACCGCCATCCACACGCCCGGCCATGCGCCCGGGCATTTGTGCTTCGTTGACGAAGCGAGCGGGATCATGATCGCCGGCGACATGGTGGCTTCCGTGGGGACGATCATCGTCGAGCCCACCGACGGAGACATGATCCTCTACCTGCAATCGCTTCGACGCATGGCTTCACTCGAGCCGGTGGCGCTGCTTCCGGCGCACGGAGACCTCATCCCAGACCCGCAGGCGATCTTGAGCTTCTACGTCGCGCACCGCCTCATGCGGGAGGGCAAAGTCCTAGGAGCACTCGAAGCCCATGGTGAGGCTGCGTGCCCGAACGACTTGGTCGCCCGGGCCTACGACGACACGCCCGAGGCGCTTTGGCCTTTGGCGGTACGATCGCTCGAGGCGCACTTGATCAAGCTCGAACGGGAAGGGCGAATCACCCGCGAAGGCGATCGCTGGGCCCCGTAACTGCGTCGCTTGCGTCGTACACAGGCGAGGCCCCGTCTCACACGATCGAATTGAGCGACCAGTCGTAACGGTGATAGTCGAATCGAAAATCGGCATCGAACGCGGCTCGCAGCGTGTCCCGCTGCCCTGGCGTCGCGTGGCTGAGCAAGAACGCCTGGATCCCGACCGGCCCGCCGAAATCGCTCTGATAGTAGCGAAAGGTGATCGGCAAACGAACGACCCTTTTCCTATCGTCGACCTCGACATCGGCGGCGACGTAGCCCGAGGCCGCCAGGTCGAGCTGCCTGTGGAGCTTGGCAGCGTCGTAGAATGCGACCGGGGGACAGCTCGTGGACGCGCATACCAGCGCCGCGTGAATTCTCGGATCGACCTCGGACGGGCAGAGAGAGAGCCGAGGATCTTCGGCTGGAAACGGGCGTGCGCCGGTGGCTGGGTGGGGCGCGTTTCGCCGTAGCAGCCCGTTTTCGATCTCGTCGAGCGTCAGGACGAATCCTCCGATGTCGTAGGCGACCGTCCCAAAGAACGAGGGAACCTCCATCACGGACTCGCGGATTTCGAGAGCCAGGACGCCGTGAATGGCGAGCACATTGTAGATGTTGATCCAAAACGCCGTGCGCGCGTCGTCGTCACGGAGTTCGCCGAAATCGATCGCGCGAAGGAGCAAGCTCGTCTCCTGCATTCGGGCGAAAGCGCCCGACTCCTTCAGCTTGGGGTAATCGACCTTCCCTGCATCATCGATCGCTTCGGCCTTGAGCTCGTTTCGGAGCGCCTGCAGCGCCTCGGCAACTTCGCTGGCGCCGACCTTTGCGTCCGGCGCTTGGGCCGCATTGAGCACTCGGCGCGAGAGCCACTGCTTCGGCATCAGACCCTTGGCGAGCTCTGCGGGGTTGCGGGCACGTCTCAAGATGTCTCCGGCATCCCGAAGATTTCGAAGCCATGAGCTCGGCACGTTCCTTAGACCGTACGGGCAAAGCCGGGCGCCGTCACTCATCGAGATCGAGGCGCCCGGGGAGGCGAACGTAGGCACCCGGTGAGATTTCGTGCGGCCGGACCAGCACCGGAGCCGAAGACTCGCTCTCTCCGGTGTCCGGGTGACGCGCCGTGATCCAAACTGAGCCCGGAGTGACACCTCGGAGCCGGAACTGACCTCGGGAGTCGGTCGAAACCGCTTTCTTCCAGTCCGGAGGATCCTTCCAGGTGACCTCAGCGCCAGGAACCGGCTCCCCATAGGCGTCGAGGACCTCGCCTTCGACGGTGCCCCCGGGAAGCAGGCGCACCGCGGCGAGCTCCTGCGGACGGTCGACGTAGAGGGGCCGCTCCACCTCGATTCGCTGGTACTGCGGCTCGTAATCGGGATGAACGAAAGTGAGGTCGTAGATGCCGACCGGCGCCTGACGAAACACGAACCAGCCGTTGCGCGCCGTTTCAGTGGCGAGTGTCGTTGCGCCTTCGAGCTTTACGCGGACCCCTGAAAGCGGTTCGGCCGACCAATCGTCGAGCACCAGACCTTGCAAGGTGAGGCCTGCCGTCAGAACCACCGAGATGCCGTTGGTCACTTCGACTTCGTCGAGTCGGGCGGCGCTATAGGCGGGGTGCTCGATCTGAAGGTCGTACGGGGGCTCTGGGAGCGCAGGCACCGCGAACGTACCATCTGACGCCGACTTGGCGCTCCTTCGAATCGACGCCGCCGCGCCCGGCGATGTCACGGTGATCAGGGCGCCCTCCACGCCGAACCCGTCCTCATCGAACACCCGTCCGCGCAATGTCTGGAGAGAGCTCGACAGGACCAACTCGACTTCCGCTCTTCGTTTGTCGCCGATCGAAACCCTTTGGCTTGCTGGGGGCAAGTCGTACGGGATCGCCGTAACTGTGACCTCGCCCCGCACTCCCCGAAACGCAAAGGTGCCGTCGTCGCTGGTGACAGTCATGCGCGGCAAGCGTTCGGTTGGGAGACGTAGCTCGACCGGGATGCCTTCGAGCCCGTCGCCCCGTGCGTCTCGTACTCGACCGCGCAGCTCAGCGCCTCGAAACATGACGATTTGGACGTCGGAGACCGTGGATCCGGGCCGCACGTCGATCTCTTTGGATTCGCTGGGTGCGTACGCCTCGTGCGTTGCGATGGCGGTGTAGGGCCCCGATCGCAATCTGGATAGGCGAAACGTGCCGTCGCTTCCTGTGAAAACTTGGTCGGCGAATGCGAGCTGACGGGACCCAGCGGCGGAGATGGCGGGGACCGGTCCAGCGGTCACCCCGAGCGAATCTGGCGCGAACGGCGACCCGGGAACCTTTTCGGTGCGACCATAAGCTCGAACCACCGCACCCTGAATTGGCTGCCCTTGACCGTCTACGACCCACCCCTCGACGGTTGCGGCTGGCTCGAGACGCACATCGATCTCGGACTCATCGGACGAAGCGGCGTGGGGTCCGGATGCAACATACCCATCGGCCTCGACATACAGGCTGGTGTCGTCGCCGACGATGCCGGCGAGCGCGAACCGTCCCTCTGCATCACTCTGCACCGCGCGTGAGTACGCCCCCAAGATCCCAGTCGCGACGTTGACGCTCGCGCCGCGGATCGGTCGACCGGTGCTCGCGTCGACCACCCGCCCAGAAAGGTCCCATCCTTCGCCGAGGCGAAGCCCGAAAACTCGGCGCGCTCCAGGATCGAGGATCAGCCCCTCGAGCGGGGACGATCCAAGGACGCCATGGGTCGCCCGAAGCTCGTAGATCCCTGCCGGGACGCCGGGCCAGTGAAAGCGCCCGTCCGCGCCGCTTCGAACGGACCGAGCCGGCCAAAAGCCGCTCCCCGCCAGCGAAACCTCCGCACCTCCAAGGGGCGCTCCATCTGGCCCGAAGACCCGTCCGGCCACTGTCGCCGATCCGCCGGGTGCGCGGGATCGCCCAGTGACGCCCCGGACGCTGGCCGACCGGTATGAGAGCGCATCTTCGTTCGGCGCATAAGTTCCTGGAATCACGAATGTTCCGAGCACCAACAATCCAGTGATCGCGCCCGCCAGCCGCATTCTCTCCGGTTTTATCGTCGTTTTCGTTCGCGCGCGAGGGCCGATTGTTGCGACGCTCGTCCGGCGGTGCTAAATCGCGGCTCCCACCGGGAAGCAACCATGGCCAAGACATGTGACTACTGCGGCAAAGGGCGTCACAAAGCCCACAAAGTGAGCCACTCCAACATCAAGACGAGGAAGTGGCAGCGTCCGAATTTGCAGTCGGTGCGCGCGATTGTGGGCGGCCAGGTGCGCAAGGTCTTTGCCTGCACGCGGTGCATCCGCTCGGGTAAGGTTGTCAAGGCCGCGTAGAGGGCGCCGCGAGGTACCGCTTCCGCCAGGCTGCGATCCCTCCTCGATCCTTCTCGCGTTCCCCGTCGCTCCCGAGCACGCTGGGCAGCGCCTCGACCTCTTCGTGCAGTCCCGAATCCCGCGCCTGTCTCGGACGCGCGCCCAAGAGATCGTGCGCAACTGCGCCTATCGACCGGATGGCACCCGTAGGCGCCCGAGCGACCGCGTGCGAAACGGCGAGACGGTGCTCCTCGTCCGCCCCCAGTTCGAAGAGCCTCACGTGCCACTCTTCTTCGATGTCCTTTATGAGGACGCCGCAGTACTAGCCGTCGACAAGCCGGCCGGGCTGCCGGTTCACCCTTCCGCCACCTATCACAAGAATACGCTGACATTCTTGTTGCGTGAGCGCTTTGGAGAAGACCCACCACAGATCGCCCATCGGCTCGACCGGGAGACGAGCGGCGTTTTGTTATGCGCCCGGACTGCCGATGCCGAGCGCGCGCTCAAGAATGCGTTCGAGACGCGACGAGTGAGTAAGCGCTACCTGGCGATCGTCCGGGGTGTCATCCCGCAAGATGAAGGCCGCATCGAGCTTCCCATCGACCAAGCCAAAGAGGGGCTGCACATTCTCATGGAGGTTACGCCAGCCGGGGAGGGCTGTGCTTCCGCCACTCGTTTTCGCGTCTTGGCACGAAGCAGCCACGCCACCCTCGTCGCACTGGCACCGGAGAGCGGCCGCCAGCATCAAATTCGGGTTCACCTCGGCGCGCTCGGGTTCCCGATCATCGGGGACAAGCTTTATGGTCCCGAAGGCGTCGAGCCTTTCCTGGACTACATCGACAACGGTATGACGGACGAGCTTTGTCAACGGCTCGGCCACCACCGACAAGCGCTTCATGCCTACGAGCTCACATTCGAACACCCGAGCACGGGCGACAATCTGACGCTGCACGCTCCGCTCCCAGATGATTTGATGGCCCTTTGGGGAGCTCCTCTAGACGCCGCGGCTCTCGACTTGGTTGGGGCGTGCTAGGGTCCTGGCCATGCGTGTTCTCGCCATGGGGGCTGTCTGCGCGCTGCTCGGCTGCGCGACAGGATCGTCGACTGTTTCGACCGTCGAGTTCGCGGCAGAAGACCGGTTTCTGTTCGACAACGCCGTCGACCTGGTCGACAAGCCCGCCATCGTCGAAAGTGAATGGCGCGGTGAGTTCGAACGCCGGGTTATTCGGGCGGACATCATCGCGGTGATCAAGATCGAATCGCTGAGCTCAGACGAAGACCGCCGAGGATCGAGCTACCGGCTCACGGCAAGAGTGATCGACCGGCTGAAGGGCCATTCCGCTCGCGAGCTCATCCTCCGCGCGCACGACGACCAGCCCGGTTTCCAAAGCGTGCGCGTCAACGAAGATCGACTCCTTCGGGACCCTTTCGTCGCGTTCATCAAGTGGGAGAACGACGCTGAAGCCGAACTCCCCGTGCCTAGATGGCACCTTTCCCCCGACTCTCCTGCGGTTCGGGACAAGGTCGCGTTTTTTTTGAGTCCCCCGTCCGGGGATGACCGAACCCAAGTCGAGGTTCTAGGGCCATGACCCGAGAGTTCGACGTAACCTCAGCTCGCGTCGTAGACTATGCGAGGAGTGACGCAAATGCGTAATCGGCCCCTGGTCCCGTTGATCTTGTGGTTTGGCTTCTGGTCTGTCGCGTTCGGCGGTTGTGAAAGCAAAGCCCCGACCCCAAACGCTCACGCGCATCACGAACATGCCGATCATCAGGCGGTTCCTACGCGACCCGATGCCAAACCGAACGAACCTACGGGGCCTCGCATCGAGACCGGTTCCTTTCTGCTCGAAGTCGCGTCGACTCAGCCCGAGTACGAGGTCGGCAAGGCGGGCGAGGTCGAGATCGAGATCGAAGGCCGCGGAGAGTGGCACGTCAATCAAGACTATCCGATCCGCGTTGATCTGGCGGCAGGCCCAGGTGCCGGCCTCCAACAACGAGAGCTCGTCAGAGGCGACGCCAAAGAGTTCAACGAAGACAAAGTTCGGTTCGTGGCCGCCCTCGAGCCCACGGAGGCCGGCGACCACGAAGTGAAGTGCGACGTTTCGTTCGCGATGTGCACCGACGAAAACTGCGTGCTCGAAAAACGCACGGTCGCCATGCAGGTCAAGGTGGAATGACATGAGCGAGGGGGGACCCAAGGCCGTATTGGAGACGATTCGTGAGGAGGTCAAAGCGCGGTTCGAGGCCCAGAAGAGGGTCCTCTCCTTCGCAGAGTACCTCGAGCTCGTTCAACAACACCCCCGTCGATATACGCGCGACGCGGCACGTTACCTCAAAGACTGCATGGACTTCTACGGGGTCTACCAGGTCGAGCGTCCCACAGGAACCGTGAAGCGCTGGGAGGTCTTCGACCTCGACTTTGGTACCGAGAACAGTGGGCACCAGGCCGAGCTCAAGATGCGCGACCGGTTGGCCGGTCACGAAGCGACGCAGGAAGCGTTCTATCGTGTGCTCGACGGATTCGAGCGAGAGGGGCGCGCGAACAGGCTAGTCCTCTTGCACGGCCCGAACGGGAGCGCGAAGTCGACGTTCGCAGCGTGCTTGATGCGGGGCCTCGAAGCCTATTCCGATACCGATGATGGAGCGCTCTACAGGTTTTCGTGGATCTTCCCGCGGATGCGAGAGGGGTCTGGCATCGGTTTCAGCACGTCGTCGGACGAGCTCGGCCAGGGAGACACGTTCGCGCATCTGCCCGAAGAGAGAATCACCGCCAAGCTGCAGAGCTCTGTTCGTGAGCACCCGTTGCTACTCTTGCCGCGTGACGTTCGGCAGCGCCTGATCGCCGACGCCTATGCCTCTGCTCGGGTTTCCGAGGCCGCCCCGGACTGGGTCTGGACGAGCCAGCTCGCCCGAAAGAACCAACAGATCTTTCAGGCTCTTCTCACCGCGTATCGAGGTGATCTCGATCGTGTCCTTGCCCACATTCAGGTCGAGCGCTTCTACATTTCGCGACGCTATCGGGTCGGTGCGGTCACGATCGGGCCGCAAATGTCGGTCGATGCTTCAGAGCGTCAAATCACGGCCGACCGATCGATCGAATCGCTTCCGGCCTCATTGAGCGCGCTTACACTGTTCGAGCCTTTCGGTGAGCTGGTGGACGCCTCGGGTGGCATCGTGGAGTACAGCGATCTGCTCAAACGACCGTTGGACGCATGGAAGTATCTCCTGCTGGCGATCGAGAACGGCGAGGTCTCGCTCACTATGTCGAATCTGCCGATCAACGCGGTGATGCTAGCCAGCTCAAACGAGCTTCACCTGAGCGCGTTTCGACAGCACCCGGAGTACAATTCTTTTCGCGGACGCATCGTTCGCATCCGGATGTCGTACCTCTTGGATGTCCATTGCGAGCAAGAGATCTACGACGGCCAGATCGTCCCTCAGATACCAAGACACGTCGCGCCGCACACGACGTACGTGGCGGGGCTTTGGGCTGTCTTGACCCGGCTTCACCGACCTGACGCGGATCGGTTTTCCGATAGCGACCTCGGAACCATCGCTGCATCCCTGTCGCCGATGGAAAAAGCGGACCTTCTTGCCGACGGGATCGTCCCCGCGCGCTTCGAAGCCGATCAAGCCAAGATCCTGAGGGGGGGTGCTGCCGAAATCGCGCTCGAGGGGGCAAACGCGTCGGAGTACGAGGGGCTGAGCGGGGCCTCGCCGCGCGAGATCCGAATGCTCCTCCTCGACGCCGCCTCGGACGACACAGCCCCGTGCGTATCTCCGGTTGACTTCCTGAGCCGCCTCGAGGAATTCTGCGAGCGAGACGACTACGATTTCTTGAAGGAACAGAACGATGGCCTCTACCGCGACCATCGGGCTTTCATAGAAGCCGTTCGACAACGGTGGCTCGACATCGTCGAGAGCGAGCTACGCACCGCGAGCGGCCTGATCGACGAGCACAGCCATCTTGGGCTCTTCGATCGCTACGTCACCCATGTCTCGCATTCGGTCAAGCAAGAGCGGGTTCACAATCCCGTCACCGGTCAGGACGAAGACCCTGACGTCGAGCTGATGAACCGGGTCGAAGACAAGCTCGACGTCGACAACTCGAAGGTGTTTCGGGACGACCTGCTGGGCGCCATTGCCGCCTGGGCGATCGATCATCCCGATCAGGAGGTCGACTACGAGCGGCTGTTCCCGAGGTATCTCGAGCAATTGCGGCAAGCGTACTTCGACGAGCGTCGGGGCCAAATCGGGGACATTGGACGAGCTGTCGTCGCGCTTCTCGAAGAGGACGACACGTTGGAGTCCGATCTTCGTGAGAGCGCGCAGCAGGCGCTCAACGTGTTGACCACCCGCTACGGTTACGAAAAGTCGAGCGCTAAGGTCGCCTTAGGCGCTCTGGTGGCGGCGCGATACCGTGATTGAGGCGGCTCTTGTCCCTAGCCTGGAGGAACCCTTCGGGGCAGGACATGCACGCCCGCCGCTCACCTGTCTTGTTTCATACGCCTGAGGACGTGGCGGAGTCGCGACCGTTCGTCACGCTCCCGCTCCTCGAGCATTCCACGAAGCGCGTGGAGCTCCGCGGTCAAGGCCGGTTCGACCCGAAGCTGCAACGTGTTCACCTGCCGAGTGGTTTTACTGAGAGCTACCCCGAGGCGTCGAACCAACTGTTCCTTTGGAAGTGAGTCCAAGACGAGCTCGACCAGTAGCTCGAACTCGGCGGCCGTTCTCGCCGCTGCCGGACCGACAGATGCCGCCGCCGTCTCCCGACCGGCGAGTGTACGGCGGATGGGGTCGTGCGAGAGGATGGTCGGCACGGGAATCCCCCAGATTTGCTTCTGCTCGAGCTCGATCATGATCTCGCGTTTCGGCCAAGCGTAGGCCCGCAAAGCCACCTCGCCCCGTGCCGCCAGCGCCTGAAGGAGTGTGGCGTACGCTTGGCTTGCGTGGTCTTCGACCTGCTGGCGAGCATCCAGTGCGGGTCGCGCGCTGCGAAAGAGCTCGCCGATCAGAGCTTCGCGTTTCCGGTTGAGCAACTCACGCCCTTTCTGAACACGCCCAAGTCTCGCGCTGGCGCGCACCAGGCCCGATCGGGTCGGGGGTACGCTTCGGACGCTCACTTTGCGTCCTCCCCGTTTCGGTCGCGTTCCGAACGTGCCTGCAACGTCGCTTCGGACATTCGTATTAGCTCATCGCGTGGCAACGTTTCCAGAAGTGACCAGCCGATTTCGATCGTATCCGTAAGTGCTCGGCGCTGGCGGCCTTGGTGAATCAGTCTTTGCTCGAACGAGTCGGTAAAGTCGAGTGCGTGTTGGTCGCCTGGAGCCAAGCCTTCGGTGCCTACGATCGCGGCCATCAGCTTGGCCTCGCGGCCTCGGGCATAGACCGCGTAGAGCTGGTCAGCCCATTCCCGATGCTCGGGAACGGTGTTGCTCCCGCCAATCCCTGCGTTCATCAGACGCGACAAGGATGGCAGAACATCGACCGGTGGATAGACGCCCCTCTGGTGGAGCTCGCGGCTCAACACGATCTGACCTTCAGTGATGTAACCAGTCAGATCGGGTATGGGGTGTGTCATGTCTCCGTCAGGGAGGGTAACGATGGGGAGCTGTGTCACGGAGCCTTCGCCGCTTTCGAGGACGCCGGCACGCTCGAACAGCGAAGCCAGATCCGTATACATGTAGCCTGGGTAGCCCCGCCGGCCCGGGATTTCTTCCCGCGCGGCAGCGATCTCTCGTAGGGCCTCGGCGTAGTGCGTGATGTCGGCCATGACCACGAGGACGTGAAACCCGTGCGTGAAGGCCAAATGCTCGGCAGTGGTCAACGCGACACGGGGAGTTAGCAATCTTTCGATCGTCGGGTCGCTAGCTTGGTTGAGATAAAGCACCGTGCGTTGCATGACCTCGCTCTCTCGAAAGCGAGAGACGAACGTCTGGGTCTCGCGTTCCGTGATCCCGATCGCGGCGAACACCACCGCGAACGGCTCGCCTCGTGAGGGGCGCGCGTTTTCCACGATGTCGGCCGCGAGCTCGATTCCGGGAAGACCAGGTGCCGAAAAAACGGGCAGCTTCTGACCGCGGACGAGCGTGTTCATTCCGTCGATGGCTGACACCCCCGTCTCGATGAAGTCCGAAGGGCGTTGCCTCCGAACCGGATTGATCGGCGCACCCCAGATCGGTCGGCGCGTCTCGCCGATTGAACTTGGCAGCCCGTCGAGAGGGGCGCCAGTTCCGCTCAATGCCCGCCCGAGCAGGTCTTTGCCTACGGTGGTCGTTGCCGTCTCGCCCGTGAGCGTGATTTTCGCCCCGGCGGGTCTCAGGCCGAGCGTGTCCTCGAAGACTTGGATCACGGTGACCTCGGTGCCCACGTCGATCACCTGACCCCTGCGCTCCGGCTGGCCCTCGAGTTCGATCTGGACCCACTCCCCAAGCTGAGCGCGTCGGGTCGAACGGACGAATAGGAGAGGCCCGGCAGCCGAGGCTGCTCCCGAGTAGGTCCGTGCCGTGGGCAAGCGCGCCGGCCTCATGGCGTCCCCATGTTGGCGATGGCGTCGGTTGCGTGGGAGACCATCGCGTCCAAGTCGCTTGGTGCCGCGTTTTTTACCGCTCCGAACGCGAGGCGGACGGTGGCCAAGTCTAGCTTCTCAAAGCCGGCCTCATCACTCAGGATCGAGCCTCCTCGATTCATGAAATCCCAGAGGAGCTTGGCCAAGGAATGCGTCTTGGCGACGGCCGAGAACGCATCGTGTTCGTGAAAAGCGTTCTGGCCGATCAGGAACTCCCGGGCGATACGCGCTCCCTCGAGGACGAGACGATCGTCATCGGCAAGCGCGTCAACGCCGACCAAACCGGCGATTTCGCGCAGCTCCCGGTCGCGCTGCAAGAGTCGCATCGTTTGCGACCGAAGCTCAGACCAATCGGAGCTTCCTTCCGCTGAGAACCAGGCCGAGGTCGCCTCGACGTAGAGGCTGTAACTGGTGTCCCAATCCACCGCAGGGAATTGCCGTTGATGGGCGAGCCCCGCGTCGAGCGCCCAGAGCGCACCCGCCACGCGAAGCGACCCTTGGGTGACCGGTTCGGCGAAATCTCCACCAGGGGGAGACACAGCGCTGATGAACGTCACGGCCCCGGTCCGACTTGGCGAGCCCAAAGTCTCCACTCGGCCAGCCCGCTCGTAAAGTCGGCTCATTCGGTTTGCCAGATACGTCGGATAGCCTTCTTCGCCTGGCATTTCTTGGAGTCGCGCAGCGATCTCTCGTAGCGCTTCTGCCCAGCGTGAAAGCGAGTCCGCGAGGACTGCCACATGATAGCCCATATCGCGGTAATACTCGGCGACCGTCATTCCGAGGTAGACTGAAGCGTCTCTCGCCGCGACCGGCATATTCGAAGTGTTTACGATAAGGACCGTTCGATCCATGATGGGCCGTCCGGTTTCGGGGTCGGTGAGACGGCCGAAGTCATGAAGCACTTCGGCCATTTCGTTTCCTCGTTCGCCGCATCCGATGTAGACGATCACATCCGCCTTGGCGAACTTGGCGAGTGACTGCTCGATGACGGTCTTGCCGGTGCCGAACCCGCCGGGCACGGCGACGGATCCACCCTCGGCGACGGGAAACAAGAAATCGAAAACCCGTTGACCAGTGATGAACGGGCGGTCACCGGCGAGGCGACGCACCATCGGTCGTCGCTTGCGAATCGCCCACCTGTGGGAGAGTCGAAGTGGCGTTCCATCTTCGAGAGCGCCGATTGGCTCCTTGATCGTGTACGCGCCGCCCTCAATCCGAGCAACTCGGCCTTGCGTACCAAGCGGCAGAAGAATCTGGTGGACGAGACCGGGACGTTCTTCAACCGTTCCGATGACGTCGCCTTCGGCGATCTCGGCGCCTGACGAAACCGTCGGCGAAAACGTCCAGCGCGCGTCCGGATCGAGGGGAGGCAGTGCCATTCCCGGTGCGATGAAGTCGCCCGAGCGATCGGCGATCGCTTGAAGCGGTCGACCGACCCCGTCGAGGATCGACCCGAGCAACCCCGGCCCGAGCTCCGTCATGAGGGAACCCCCGGTGGGACGGACGGGCTCGTTCAGCGCGAGGCCGGTCGTCTCCTCGAACACTTGAATCGTGGCGACCTCGCCCTCGAGCCGAATCACCTCTCCGAGTAGCTTGCGTTCCCCCACCTCGACGAGCTCGTACAGCGCGACGTCGCCCAAAGGGCGCGCTTCAGCGATGGCACCTGCAACCCGGATGATGCGCGCCTCACTCACTGCAGCCTCACCCGATAACCGATGGCTCGTCGCAGGATGTCCACGATGTAGTCGTGTGCCGTGGATTCGGCCCCCCAGCTCGGACCGGGAATCGGGATGACCACGGGGACTACCTTGTGGAGTAGTACGCGCTTCAGATCCTCGGGCAGGTCACGGAAGAGCGCTTCTTCGATCATCACGACACCTGCCTGCGATTCCGAAATCAGGAGCTCGATCCGGCGGGCAGCGCTCACGCCGTCGACCTCCGGGAAGACAGAGACACCCGCCAGCGCGAAACCGGCGCTCGAATGTGGGGTCGTGATGACGGCCAAACGCCCTTCCATCATGCGGTCTCCAGTCCAGGGAACAGCAGTGAAGAGGGCGCGCGGAGCGCGACTCCCCAAACGATTCGCCGCAGGCTGACCACCTCCGCTCTTAGCTCGAGGGCATAGCCAATGATAGGGGCGGTCCCGCCGGGGTCCACGCGAAATGAGCGGTTCTGTTGATCGATCTGCGCACGGAGAATCGTGGATTCGAGCTCGGCAACGTTGTCAATAGCACGACGAAAGGCGCTCGATAGAAACGAGCCGCGAAACTGGCGCACCAGCATTTGCCCGACCTCATCGAGCCGCTGAAGGCTCATCAAGCGTTGAAAAGCATCTCGAGGAAGCGCGCTGCCACCGTCGATGAAGGTTAGATCGACGATCGCCGGGTCGTGCTCATCGAAATGCAACAGAACGGACCACGCGTTCATGATGTCGACGACCTGCGTCACATACGCCGCGAGGTGTCTATCTGCCTTCCTCGCGGCTTGCTTTACGCGAAGAGCGAATGCGCGATTCAGGGCTACCTCGATGCGAAATAGCGATGGATGCGGCTTGCTTCCAGGTCTTAGCAGGGGGGGCGCAAGCGGATGCTGCCACCATCCCAACAGGTGAATGACATCCTTGACCGTTGGTTGAGCCGCCAATGCTTGGAGGGCTCTTTCCGGCAGGCTAGCCGTTGGAACCAACCCCGCCAAACGGGCGTCTGCCGGAGCACCTTGCGCGGCCCCACGCACTATCGACTGGATGGAGCGCCGGTCTTCATCCTCGAAGACGGCGGCCAGGGCGGTCCGCCTTGGTCCTTCGCTCCATCGACTCAGAATCGCGACTTGCGCCGCCGCGTGTCGACGGACGGCCTGTTCCAACGCTGCCGTGGTTGCAGGGGCATCCGGGCGAACGAACCCGAGCGCGGCGAGGTCTCGCTGCAGAGCAAACAGGCTCGGAGCGCGGGCGAGTCGATCGAGCGTGCTTGGCGGTAGTAGATGCGTGCGTAGCCCTCGGGCGCGTGCGTTGATGTCGCCGAAGAAGGTCGCCATGATTCAGAGCTTTTCGACCCGATCGTGAATCTCGATCGCCAGTGCTGGGATCATTCGTTGAAGTTGAGTGCCTAGTCGTTTGTCGACCGTGACCGAGCCCCCGGCGCTGACGACGACGAATCCACTCTGCGTTTCGGCGTCGGGCTCCACCGTCACGGATGCGTAAGCCTTCGCAGCCTCGCGCAAAGTCGGAACGAGCTCCAGCGAGCAGAGAACGTGGGCGCCCTCGTCGCCTATGAACCGCATCGAATCATCGAGCTGCTGTGCGATGCTCGAGCGGTATGTTTCAGTCCTGCAAGCGTCGGGTAGCAGCGAAGTCGCCAGCTCCAAGACTCGATCGACCAATCGCGCTCTCGCCAGAAGCACCGTACGCATGGAAGCATGTCGCTCCGCGGCGATCGCCGAGCGCGCTTTGAGGCGATATCTCTCTTCTTCTTCTCGAAGGGACGCGGCACGCTTTCTCTGAATCTGGCGCTCCGTTTCCGTTCGAAATTGCTCGGCCTCGAGGCGCGCAGACTCGAGGATCCGTGCAGCCGTCGCCTCGGCGTTCTTGCGAAGCTCGGTCGTGAGATCGGGCCCGTCCATGTCTCCGTCAGCCGCCTCCCTGCAGTAAGATCAGGACCGAGACCACGAACCCGAGGATGGCAACCGTCTCGGGGATGGCGATCAGCAACACGGCCGTCACGGTCAGCTCGGGCTTCTCGGCCAAGATCGCCGCGGCCGCCGGGCCGATGCGCGACTGAGCCCATCCCGTTGCGAGGGCGGGGATACCCACCGCCAGCGCTGCACTCAAATAGAGCCATGACCCTTCCATTCGTTCGCTCCTCTCTCTTTCTAGACCGCGCCTTCGCGCGGAGACCAATGACGAAAGGGCTGGTACTCGACCCCGCCCGGGCTGAAAAATTTGCCGAAGAACTCCACGTAGTGGAGACGAAGCATGTGGATCGTCGGGCTGAAGACGCCGAGAACGAAGTTGATGAGATGAAACAGAAGCGCGAACAACAGTCCGACGAAGACTCCACCAAAGGCACCCGCCATCCTGTTGGCTGCGACGGCCATCATGACGGATGCGGTGCCGACCGCCATGATACGGGCGTAGGAAAGCACGTTTCCGATCGTCGACACGAGCTCGATCGGGGCCAAAATCCCTTCAGCCACTATCAAGATGGGAAACGCGACCAGGATCGCGATCACCAGCGGCGTGAAGAAACGCCCTGGGAGCATCTCGAACGCCGCCAACAGGGCGAGCGCGATGAGCACGACCATGATCGCCGCCATAGCGCGGCCGATCGCGCGCCGTTTGTCACCTCGAAACAGCTTTACGGCTCCCAGGCAGAGCCCGATCACGATGTGCACCACCCCGAGGGCGAGAGCGAGCCCCAAGAACGGGATCACCGCCTCCTCGCGGCTGAAAATGATGGGGTGAAGCCCCAGTCGATGCCCGAGGTCACCGAACAGCTCTCCGTAGAGAAATCCGAAAACGATGCTGAACAGGGCGCACGCCAGGCCGATTTGCGATACGGCTCGAAGCTTCGTGTCTGGTTTCGACCGAAACCTGATTCCGAGCGACACCGCGGCGAGCACGGCACCATAACCGATGTCGCCGAGCGCAATGCCGAAGAACATCGGGAAAAAGACCGCAACAAAGGGGGTCGGATCGACGCTCCCGTAGCGGGGCAGAGGCATCATTCGAGTGATGGCCTCGAAGGGTCGAAACAGACGCGGATTCTTCAGGACAACCGGCGCCAGCTCTCCCTCCCACTCTTCTTTGGCAATCCTTTCGACTTCGACCTTGTCGCCAAAAGATTTTCGCAAGCGTCGTTCCAACTCGGCTCGGGCTGGGCTCGGGATCCAGCCCTCGAAGACAAATGCGCGAGGCGTGACGACGGCCTTCTCCATGGTCCTGATGGTTGCCAGGTGATCGTGAAGGCTCGCTTGGATGCGGGCGAGGTCTCGTCCACGCTCGTTGGCAATGCGGTTTCGTTCGACTTCGATTTCTGCCAAGTCTTGGGGTAGCTCCTTCAGTCGTGCCCGCATGCGTTGGATCATATGGATGGCGCCTTCTTCCTTGAACTGGTCGGGGAGAACGAGCGGTTGCACGCCAGCTTCGCTCAGGAGCGCTTCGGCCTTCTGTGCGTCGGCCGTTGAGACCGCGAGGATCATCGCCGATTCGTCCGACGCAGAAGGTTGGCTGAAGAGCTCGAAACCCTCTCCGAGAGAGCTTCGGAGCGCTGCGCGCATTCGAAGGAGCTCCTGCTCGCTACCCACCCGAAGAACCAAATAGAAGATGCGGATACCGTCGAGATCCAGCCTCGAGGTGGCGATCTTGTCGAAGGTCGAGAAGAAGGGCTGGAACTTGAGAATGAGAGACCTCTCCTCTTCGAGTTGTCGTCGGCGGTCTTCGAGTGTCTTTAGGGCTCGTCGCGTGCGTCCGGCGATCAACGCCGCTCGAGGTAAGGTGAGCGACTCGGCCGTTCGTCGAGGGAGCGTCGGTGTTTCACCGAGCAAGCGGATCGCGGTGTCCGCATCTTCGGCAACCCGACGGACGTTGCGGAGGTGTCGCTCTTGCTGCGGCGTCAGCACGAGCTGGGTGAGGGCCTCGGTCTCCGCGATTTCGACGAAATGCACCAAACCGAGGTCTTGAATTCTGTGGAGGACGGGTTGAAGCTCATCCGTCGGGCCAAGCAGCCGAATTCGAGACATCTCCAGAATCAAGGTAGCTCCCCCGGTTCGGAGCGCCTCAAAAGAACGTCGACGACATGCTGCGCGAGACGACGAAGCCGTTCATCGTTCAGATCCTCGAGGCGGCGAGTCTCTAGCTCTGCTTGTTCGCGGATGGAGGCGATCATTTGGTCTCGTTCCCGTTCGATTCGTTCGCGGAGTTGCCGGTGCTCATTCTCGAGGTGCGACTCGAACCGGCGGATCTGCGCCTCGGCTTCGCGCCTGGCGGCGTCGACGATTTCCTGGGCCTGCTGCTTCGTCTGGTCGAGCATCGCCTCGAGCGTTGCTTCGGTCTGAAGAAGTCGACCGAGCTTTCCGACCAATTCGGAGCTAGCCACGGTTGAGTCGGCTTTTTCTTCCCGGGTCATACGCATTACCTGCGACTCAAAGTATCAGAACATCGGCGACGTAGTGATGCGCAAAGAATGCGCGACGAACGGCGACGCGCAACACCTCGTTTTTGGCGCTTGGGTTGCGCTCAGGGTCTACTACTCTGTCGCGGCCGGTCGGAAAAGAACGACTACGTCGTAGCGGGGTAGCGTCACGAACTCGATATTTGGGTTCGTTGCGTGTTTGTCTTTGAGGAATTTGAGCGTTTTGTCCGAACCCTTGGTGAAGAAAGCCGCGGCGCGAACGGGTCCGGTGAACGGGGCCTCGATGGGGCCGGTCAAGCTGTCCCAATGAATCGGAATCACACGACTTGGGTTGGTTCTCTGGACCGTCTCTCGCCAGTAGTTTTCGCGGTAGGCATCGGTTTGCGAGCCGAGCGCGCCGACTCCCAGAAATACGACATCTGCATCGTAACCTTCGAGGCCTCCTTCGATGAAGCCCGCGCTGCCCTGGATGAGCCAGGTCCCCATCGGATGAGCGACGTGCAGCGCGTAGGCTTTCCCGAGCTTGTAGTCGAAGGCGCCGACAGGAGGTCTGAGCGGCGTGGCGATCTTTGGATCGCCGAGGGCACGGGCTGCCATCTTCGGGTCGGGAAACTGGAAATGCTTTGATTCGATCGGTGTCACGGTGAACTTCCCCAGTTGAATTGGCTCGCGGTCTCTCACCACGCGGATCTGTTCTTCGCGCAGTCCCCAGCCGCGCCCGATGTTCGCAGTCGACTCCGAACCCAAGAGCACGGCGCCCGTCCGCTTGGCCACTTCGGGCGCGTCCATCGCGTGGTCGTAGTGGGAGTGAACCGGGAAGACCGCTGAGAGCCGGCTCACCAGGTTTCGCTCGAGGCCTTTGTCGATAGCGTCGAGGTCGGGCTCTATTTGTCCGTAGAGCAGGGTGAGCGGACCGGGCCGTGAGAACCAGCCGTCAGTCATCCATGTCGTGTCACCATCCGAAAAGACGAGAGTGGCAGTACCGGTGTAGCGAACCGTCACCGCGCCTTCGGGAACTTCGTTCGACCCCTCGACCGCCCATGCGGGATCCACTGGTGGCGCCTGATACGTCCCGAGAAAGTATCCGGCCAGTGCGAGCACCGTCACCAACACGGCGGCTCCGGTCCCCAGCACGAGTCCCGTGATGGTTCGTCCTCTCATTGCGCTGTCATGGTGGTACTACGAGCGGAGGCTCTGATGCTCTCACCGCGCAGATGCGTTGGCGCACTGCCGGCTTTGGTTCTTCGTCGATGCCGTGCTCGTAGGCCACGATCGCGAGTCGCGGCCCGAACGCCTCGAGTAGCTCCGCAGGATCGAGAAGGAACGCCGGGTTGCGCGGATGACCGAGCTTTTCGTTGCCCTTCGCAAACGATTCGTAGATCAGAACCCCGCCAGGCGCGAGGGATTCCACCAACAGGGGAAGGTGGGGCCGGTGCAGATAGTTGGTGACCACGATCCCATCGAAGCGTCGCCCGGCAAAAAGCCAGTCACCGGCCTCCAAGTCTGCTTCGATGATCTCCACGTCGTCGTTTGCCGAAAGGTCGCTCAGGCCGGAAACATCGATGTCTGCAGCGACCAATCGATATCCCAGCGCGTTCAGATAGCGAGAATGCCGCCCGCCCCCACAGGCGAGGTCCAACACGGTCCCCTTTGCGCGAATGAGCGGCGCGAAACGTTCCACCCACGAGGACGGGGCAGTATCTGGCTCATCAGGTTGGCTGAGGGTTGCCATGGTCCGGTTTCGTCGCTGGCAACTAGCACATTGCCTCGCGGGCGTCTCTGCTAGGCTGGCTCCTTCTTCTTGTCATTGATTTGCTTGGCACATCGCGGTCGAGATCAGGGATTGGCGCGTTTGATGTGTGAAATCCGGTTTCGGGGCATAATCGCTACGTGCAGTGGCTCTTCAACCGCCAAGAGGCGCGTGATGTCGATCGTGCGGCCATCAAGGACCTGGGGATCGACAGCCTCGTGTTGATGGAAAACGCCGGGCGCGGCGCGACCGATGCGATCCTCGACAGATTTGGGGACCGGCTGACGCGAATCGTGCTCGTTGGGGGCCCCGGGCAAAACGGCGGCGACGCTTGGGTGATCGCTCGCCGCCTGAGCCTGCTCGGACATGCGCCCTCGGCAGTGCTGATCGGGCAGGCATCGCTGCTGAAGGGCGACGCGAAAGTGAACTGGGAGCTACTGGGGAAACTGGCTGTCGACGCGACGGAGCTTTCGATCGACGAGGCTGGCAACCTCAGCGAGCTCTTGTCCGATGCGAGCCTCATCGTCGACGGACTCTTTGGGACCGGTCTCGATCGACCGATCGAGGGTGGCTATGCCAAAGCGATCACCACGATCGACGCGGCCTCGGCGTCGGTCGTGTCGCTCGATCTGCCAAGCGGGCTTGATGCGGACACCGGCGGCATCCTCGGAGTCGCGCCGCATGCCGAGCTCACCGTGACCTTTGCAGGGCTGAAACGGGGGCTTCATCAGTACCCGGGCGTGGAATACGCGGGCGAGGTTCGCGTTGCGGACATCGGAATTCCGATCGCCAGCTCGGGCGGGGCAAGCGTTTGGGTTGCCGCCGACCTAGGCGCCTTGATCGCCCCGCGCGCAGGCGACGCACACAAGGGGACGAACGGACACCTGCTCGTCATCGGAGGTGCTCCGGGAAAGACGGGCGCTGCGGTGCTGGCGGGGCGCGCTGCGTTTCGAGCGGGTGCGGGCTTGGTCACGATCGGAGCAAGACCCGACGCGCGGAGCGCGCTCGAGCAAAAGGTGATCGAGGTGATGACCACCGAGCTTCCGGCGAATGCGAGCAAGGCCGAGGTCGAGGCGCTTTGTGAAGGCAAGCGAGCGGTCGTATTGGGGCCTGGGCTGGGCCTCGACGAGACAGCTAGAGCGTGGACGCACGCTTTCGTGCGCCATGCTCCGGTGGCCACCGTCATCGATGCCGACGCGATTACGAATGTGGCAGAGGAGGGTATCGAGGCGCTTCGCGGCGCCGCAGCCCCTCGGATTCTCACGCCGCACCCCGGTGAGGCTGGCCGGCTCTTGGGACAGTCCAGCGCCGAGGTGCAAGCCGATCGCTACGCTGCAGCCACGGCGATCGCGGAGCGTTCGGAGCAGGTGGTTATCCTGAAAGGTGCACGCAGCATCGTGGGCACCACGAACGAGCTTCGCGTCTGCGGCGAAGGGACACCAGCGCTTGGCGTTGCGGGCACCGGCGACGTGCTGAGCGGCGTGGTGGGAGCGCTCTCCATGACGCTTCAGCCAATCGATGCCGCAATCGCGGGTGCGCTCCTTCATGCGCTGGCGGGAGGCGAAGCCGCCATCGGAGACCGAGGTCTCATCGCGTCCGAGGTCGCCGATGCCGTGCCGGTCGTGCTCGAGCGATCGCGCTGAATCGTGACGACAGCTTGACACGACACTGTGTCAATCCGGGGACAAGCTGACGCCCCTTCACAGTTCTGAAGCCCAGAATGCTTGGTTTTTTGGGCTGGCATCGCCGTTGCAAAGAGATCGGTGTGGAGACCGAACCGATGCAAACCAAGCAACAGTACACCCAAGAAATCCTTCCCTGTGTGCCAGAGCTATCCCGGACCGCGCTGCGATTGGCACGCGGCACCGACTTAGCGGACGACCTCGTTCAAGAGACCCTGACCCGCGCCTGGCAATCGCGCTCGAGCTTTCAGCCCGGCACCAACGCGCGAGCGTGGACTCACCGCATCCTTTTCAACACCTACATCAACCACTACCGAAAGAGAAAGCGGGAGCGCCAAGCTCTCGAAGAGATTCGTGGGCTCTCGAACAAAGGCGTTCGTCCGCCGCACGAAAGTTTTGGCGACGAGGTCGTCGCCGCGCTTCGTGCGCTACAGCCTGAGTTCCGAGAGGCGGTCGAGCTCGTCGACCTCGGGGACCTCTCTTACCAGGCCGCTGCGGCGCGTCTCGAGTGCCCGGTCGGAACCGTGATGTCGCGCCTTCACCGAGGCCGGAAGCGGCTCAGGAGCGCGCTGGAAGGCTACGCCGCCGAGCAGGGCATTCGGCGGTCGGCCGCCTAAGCCTAAGCCCCCAAAGAAAATACCCGACAAAACCGATGTGAAAACCATAGGATATGAGCTAAGGCCCCGGGAGCCTTGACGAATCTCCCCAAAGTTACATATTGGCGGGCATGGCCAAGACATACACGGACCTGCTTCAAGAGGTCAAGGCTGCCATCCGGCAGGTATCTCTCGAGGACCTGAAAGACCGGCTCGAAGCCGGCGAGGATCTGATCCTCGTCGACGTGCGCGAGAAAGACGAGTGGCGACAGGGGCACATCCCGGGTGCGGTACACATTCCTCGGGGCTTCCTAGAGATGCAGGTGGGGTCTCGACTCCCCGACAAGGACGCGAAGATCGTGACCATCTGCGCCGCTGGCATTCGCTCCGCGTTCGCCGCGAAGGTGCTCCAGGATCTCGGGTACACGCGTGTCGAGTCCGCGAACCCGGGCTTCAACCAATGGAAGGATCAGGGTTTCCCCACGACGCATCCGTTTGCCTTCACCGATGCGCAGCTCAGTCGTTACTCGCGACACCTGTTGTTGCCGGAGGTTGGCGAGGAAGGTCAGGCCAAGCTTCTGCAGGGGCGCGTTCTGTTGCTCGGAGCCGGTGGCCTCGGATCGCCTGCGGCGCTGTATCTCGCAGCGGCTGGTATCGGCACGATCGGCCTCGTCGATGGCGATGTCGTCGACGAGTCGAACCTACAGCGTCAGGTCCTGCACGGCCTCGATCGGGTAGGGGAGTCGAAGGTCGAAAGTGGCATGCGGACGATCAAGAATCTGAATCCCGACGTCAACGTGATTCCGTTCAACGAGCGGCTCACCCGCCAGAACGTCGACCGCATTTTCGACCAAGATTGGGACGTCATCGTGGACGGTCTCGACAACTTCGCGACGCGCTACTTGGTCAACGACGCGAGCGTCTGGAAGAACATCCCGGTCGTTCATGGCTCGATCTTTCGATTTGACGGTCAGGTGACCACTTTCTGGCCTCATCACGGCCCTTGCTACCGTTGTTTATACCCCGAGCCCCCGCCCCCGCACCTCGCTCCTTCCTGCGCCGAGGCGGGCGTGCTCGGTGTCCTTCCCGGCGCCATCGGGACGCTTCAGGCCACTGAGGCGGTGAAGATCATTCTGGAACGCGGCGATCCGCTCGTGGGTCGTCTGCTTCAATACGACTCGCTTGGGATGACGTTCCGCACCTTCAAGCTCCGACGCAACAAGGACTGTCCGGTGTGCGGAGATCACCCGACCATCACCGAGTACATCGACTACGAGCACTTCTGCGCAGGCGGCTGAGCCACGCTGGCACTGCTACGGCGACCGGAAGATGACCGTGCCGACGTCCGGCCCCAATAGCGGGATCGGGAACACGCCGTACACCTGAAGCTCCCCTTGCAGGCGCACCTGGTCGGTATAGCCCGTCGGCGAGGCGGCCAGAACCCTGGTGCGTTGCTCGGCGCTGGGGACCAGCTCGTCGACCTGGGGAGGCGTGTCCCAGTGGAACAGGCGGTCACCCTTGTAGAGATAGACCCAGACCGGATCGCCCACCTCCTGCTCGACGCGAAGCTGACGGCTGAGGCGCTGAGCCAGCCGTGATAAAGGGATTCCGGCCAGCACGATCCCAACTACGCGGCTGCCCTCGACGGCGGGGGCTGCGAAGAGAATCGACCACGACGAGGGCGCGTTGGGGTCCTCGGCGAAGAATTCGCCCAGACCGGTGGCGTTGCCGCCCTCGAGCGCCTGCCGCACGACTTCGAAGCGACTCTTGTAGTCCTGTCCCTTCATCCGATCGGGGCTTCGGTCCCGGGCTACCACCACTCCGTCGACGTCGAGGGCCGCAAGAAACGACATCGGTGATGCGACGAATTCATCAATACCTTTCTTTGGTTGCTGAAGAATTCTCAACGCCGCCCGCATTTGCGACTCGCGCTTGGCGGGGTCGGAGACGGCGAATCCCGGCCTCAGCTTCTCCGCGGCCTCGGCGACCCCGGCCTGGTGGTTCTCGAGGTCTTGCTCGATGAGCTCTTCGACCCGAGCGAGGTCGACGGTACGGACCCTCTCCACCGTTCGGTCGACCGCAGCGTCATCGTCACAGCCGGCAAGCGCAAGCACCGCCGCCCCGATCAGGCCCCATCGCATGGAGTCAGTCTATCGGGCGGTGGAGGCGATGTCAGGAAGAGGGAGGGGGCGGCGCCTCCGCAGCGCCAGCCTCAGGTGTGCCGGTCGGTTTTCTCATGCATGATTATCCGGTGCGGCACCGAGATTTGGATGCCTAGCTCGTTGAACCGCTTGCTGATCCTTCGCAGCATCTCGCGGCGCACCGCGAACACCTGGTCGGGCAGAGTCTTTATCATGAACTTGATGATGACCCCGTGGTCGGTGAAGTTGTCGACGCCTAACATCTCGGGTTCGCCGCTAACGAGGGGTTTCCAGTCCGGGTCGGCCATGAGCCCGGTCGCGACCTCGAGCAGGGCGCCGATCACTCGGTCCACGTCTTCGCCGAATCGCACGGGGATCTCGAAGACCGGGCGCCCCCAGCCGTATGTCTGATTGGTGACGCTCTTGATATTGCCATTTGGAATGAAATGAACCCGCCCTCCGAGGTCGCGAAGGACGGTAACGCGCATGTTCACAGACTCTACGGTCCCAGTGATGCCCTCGATCGTCACCAAGTCCCCGAGCTGATATTGGTCTTCGAGCAGGATCAAAAAGCCCGAGAAGTAGTCCCGCATCAGGTCTTGTGCGCCGAAGGCGATGGCCACGCCGAAAATCGCGGCACCGCCAAGCACCGTTCGGATGTCCAATCCCCCTTCCTGCAGGACCAACAGCACGCCAATGAGCACGATCAAGACGCGCGCCACGCTCCGGAAGCTGTAGGCGAGGGTATCCGCCCGGCCGGTCCCTACGGTGCGAGCGCCGCGTCGGCGTCGAATGAACACACGCGCGATGCCACGTGCGCTCACCTGCAGGAGGACCAGCAAGAGCGCGATCATCGCTATCACGAGCAAGATCCGTGGGCCTCGTTGGATCATCCAATGCGAGATATTCTGCGGGTGCACCGGGCTTTCGAGCCAGACGAGGCTGCGGCGGGCCTTCTCGAGCTCTTCGCGTTTCTCGTCGGCGACGGAGTTGACGCGAAGCCCCTCCTCCTCGACGAAGTCGAGCCGTTCGCGGAGGGATGCTCGGTACTCGGCGCGAACCTCCGTGGCCCTCTTCGCCTCCTCGATGAGGCCGCCGAGACCGTCGATCGCGCGGGCGTTCCGCTTGGCGCGTTCGTCGTCGCCCGCGTTGGTCGCTGCTTCGAAACGCTTTTGCCAAATCTCGAGGGCGTTCTCGAGATTCTCGATCTCATCCTGCTCGGTCTTGGCAAGACCATCCTCGAACTCGAGCTGGGTCTCGAGCGCACGTCTTCGCTCGACGTGATTTTCCACTTCGAAGCGTGCCCGCTCGAGCTCTTGCTCCTTCTCCACCACGACTTTGTGTGCCCGCAGTTGCGCCGCGGTCGCGGCTGACGGTCCTTCTTTGACCGATTTCGGTGCCGCTGCCCGAGGGATCCCGGGTGGCAAGAGTGGCGACGTAGGCGCCTCTCGGGTCTTTTCATCAAGGGCGGGGAGTGCCGGTTCAACCGCTTGAGTGCGTCGGGTGATCGGGGCGTCCCCAGTCAACTCGGCGAGTGAACGCTTTTCGGTCTCGATCTTGGCAGAGAGCGCCTCGATTTGGTCTTTGGTCCTCTTCTCCGCAGTGAGCGCGAGGTCGGTCTGTCTGTTGAAGAGATCATAGTCTTGTTGAAGCTCTTTGATTCGTAACTTGAGCTCCTTGGTCTCGTCGGGATCACCGTCCTCACCAAGCCGCTCGAGTGCCTCCTTCTTTTCGTTGAGCTTCGCTGCGACCTCGGTCATTCCTTTTGCGAGGTCTTCGAACCAATTCAAGCGCGACCGGAGCTCGATGCGCAGACCGCGAAGCTTCTCCGCGTCGAGCTCGATGCCGCGACGTATCCGGATGATTCGCTCGGCGTCGGAAGCGCCTTTACGGGACTCGTTCATCGAACTGTCAGTGTCAGTACCCGCGTCAGTGGCGGCGCCCGCGTCGGTATTGGGGCTCGGCACGTCTTGCGCAGTTGCCGGGCAGGGCGAGACCAGGCTGCCGGCGAGAGCCGCCGAGAGCGCGCCAAGGAGGGTCCACTCGAGGCGTAGGTTCATCATCATCCAGCGCACAGCGTCACATTTCCGGTCGCAGCTCTGCAAGAGCTTCTTGGGGAGTTAGGCCGAGCCGCCATGGGCCGAGGATGCCGGCCTCGCTCGTCGCGCGCCGCCATTGAGACAGGAATCGGTCGCGCGGCCACATCGTTGCGCCGAATCGTGCGAGATGCTCGGTGTACACCTGGCAGTCGACGGTCGTGAACCCCCACATCGCGAGGTGGCCAAGGAGCGTCGTGAACGCAATCTTGGAGGCATCCGGCTCGGACGCGAACATCGACTCACCTGCGAACGTGCGCCCGAGCGACACGCCGTAAAGACCGCCGACGAGCTTGTCATCCTTCCACGCCTCGATGCTGTGGGCGTATCCGAGCTCGTGCAGCCCGAGATATCCTTCCCGGAGTTCGTTCGTGATCCAGGTGCCCTGCTGGTAGGGCCGCGGCGCTTGCGCACAAGCCGCGATCACCTCTTCGAATGCGGTGTCGGCCGTCACGCGTAGTTGCCCCCGGCGAATCGCTTTGCGCAAAGAACGCGAGACGTGTGCCTCGGCCGGTACCAACGCGAAACGAGGGTCGGGCGAAAACCAGAGCAGCGGGTACCCCTTTGCAGGCCAGGGAAAGATCCCGTTTTGATATGCGATGAGCAGACGTTCCGGCGAAACGTCGCCTCCCACGGCGACGATGCCTTCTTCGTTGGCTTCTTCAGGTGCGGGAAACGCCAGCTCTTTGCCGAGGAGGTACACAGGCATACCGGATCGCCGTAGGCTAGCGCAAACCGAGCGCTCCATGGTTGCTCTCGGGTCCGTCAGGCCTACGGCCCGTCAGTCTGCTTCGCCGTAGGTGAGGACGAGGTCGTCATCTTGGACGTCGACGACCGCCGTGCCACCCTCGCTCAGGCTGCCGAACACCATGGCCTGCGACAGGGGCTTTTTGACCTTCTGCTCGACCAAACGAGCCATCGGTCGTGCACCCATCTGCGGGTCGTACCCATGATCGGCGAGCCATTCTCTCGCGGCGTCGCTGAGCTGGAGCTGCACCTGCTTTTCGACGAGCATGTCGCGCAGCAGATCCACCTCTTTGTCGACCACCTTGCGGATGACCTCTCGGCGAAGGCCGCTGAAATAGACCACCGCATCGAGGCGGTTGCGGAACTCCGGCGTGAAGATGCGCTCGATCGCCTGCTTGGTGCGACCCGACGCGAAGTCCTTCGGCTCGTCTCCCGAAGCGAACCCGACGACCTTTTCGGTTGCCTCGAAGGCGCCTGCATTCGTCGTCATAACGAGAACGATGTTTCGGAAATCCGCCTCACGCCCATTGTTGTCGGTGAGCTTGGCGTGATCCATCACCTGTAGGAGGATGTTGAACAGCTCGCTGTGAGCCTTCTCGATCTCGTCGAGAATCAGGACCGCGTGGGGGTGTTTGCGTACGGCATCGGTTAAGAGGCCGCCCTGATCAAACCCGACATACCCTGGAGGCGCGCCGATCAACCGAGAGATAGAGTGCCGCTCGCTGTACTCGCTCATGTCGAAGCGAAGTAGCTCGACCCCCATGACGCGTGCCAGCTGTCGCGCAAGCTCGGTCTTGCCGACGCCTGTCGGTCCCGCGAACAAGAAGGAGCCGATCGGTTTTTGGTCGGCCCGAAGCCCTGCACGGGCGAGTGTGATCGCGCTCACCACCTTTTCGATCGCCTCGTCTTGGCCGAAGATCACCTTGTGAAGCTCCGGGCCGAGTTCCTTGAGCTGGTCACGCTCCTTCGCACTCACCGACTCGACCGGCACGCGCGCCATCTTGCTGACGACTTGTTCGATCTCGACGATGGTGATTCGGTGCGTGCGTTGGTCCGTCGGACGCATCCTTTCGAGCGAGCCGGCCTCGTCGATGACGTCGATCGCTTTGTCCGGCAGGTGACGCTCGACGATGTGCTTGTCGGCCAGCGTTGCGGCGGCCTCGAGCGCGTCGTCGTCGTATTTCACGTCGTGGTGCTCTTCGTAGTACTGCCGAAGGCCCTTGAGGATTTCGATCGTGTCTTCGAGGCTCGGCTCGGCGATTTCGATCTTTTGGAAGCGCCGTGCGAGCGCTCGGTCGCGGTCTAGGTGCTTGAAGTCGGCATAGGTGGTCGACCCGAGGCAGCGAAGCTTACCCGATGCTAGCGCCGGCTTGAGGATGTTTGAGGCGTCCATCGAGCTTCCGGTCGTTGCTCCCGCACCGACGATGGTGTGGATCTCGTCGATGAACAGGATCGCGTTGTCGAGCTCTTGAAGGCGCTTCATGACGGCCTTGAGGCGCTCCTCGAACTGGCCGCGGAACTTGGTCCCTGCGAGCAAGGCGCCCATGTCGAGAGAGAAGATTTGGGCGTCCTCGAGGACCTCGGGGACGTTGCCCTCATGGACCTGCCTTGCGAGCCCCTCCGCGATGGCCGTTTTGCCGACGCCCGCCTCCCCAACGTAGATCGGGTTGTTCTTGCGGCGTCGACAGAGGACCTGAATCGTGCGGTCGAGCTCGGCCCCGCGCCCGATCAGGGGGTCGATGCGCCCCTCGGCCGCTTCGGCCACGAGATCGGTGGCAAACATCTCGAGCGGGTCGCGACCCGCAGCCGGATCCCCGTCATCGTCATCGAAATCGGTGTCTGTGTATCCGTCCGGCGCCTCCCCTGGCACGATGTCTGTGCCGACCCCATGCGCGATGTACCGCTTGAGGTCGAGCGAGCTCACGCCCTCTTCTTGGAGCAGGAACGCTGCGTACGACTCGTCCTCCTTGAGCAGCTGGACCAGGACGTTACCGCCATCGATCGTTTTCATCTCCGACGAAATGGCATGAATGGCGGCACGCTGGAGGACCCTTTCGACCGCGAGCGTCTGCCGGGGCTCGACGGTGACGTTTTCGGGGACGCGCGACAGCCGCTCTTGCACGAAATCCTCGAGCCGCTTTCGGAGGCGTCGAACATCGGCGCCGCACGCGCGGAGCGCCTTGGCCGCCTTGGGGTCTTCGGTGAGCGCCAAAAGGAGGTGCTCGAGCGTGACGTACTCGTGCCGCATCAGCCCCGCGCGGTCGAATGCCTTGTGCAGGGTCTCTTGAAGCTCTTTTGCGATAACCGGGCCAGCCATGTCTAAGCGTCTTCCTCTTCGGGCTCCATCGTCAAGCGGAGGGGAAACTCCTGCTCGCGCGCCATCGTTTCAACCTTCTTGATCTTGGTTTCTGCGACCTCGCGGGTGAACACCCCCGCCACCCCGACGCCGTTGTTGTGGACGTGGAGCATGACGCGAATCGCGCTTTGCTCATCGAGGTGAAATATATGGTGCAGAACCAGAACTACGAACTCCCGTGTGGTGTAATCATCATTGTGCAGAAGAACCCTATAAAGCCGAGGCCGCTTGAGCTTTTTCTCCGGCTGGACCCGGGTGATCGTCCCGGCGTCGTTTTCGAACCTCTCGGCCATATACCTATTTTAGCGCTTTCTCCGATCTAGCCCAGTCCGCCGCGGCTCCTGGCGTGTTCCAAACCTAAGGCTCGGCGGTGCTCAGCGCTAGGGGTTACTCGAGCACCAATCGGAGCCAAAAGTCCTGATTCTGCGCGTTCCTGAGGGTGATCGTCGAATCGTCCGCCGCATCGACGAGGAACGCGTTGCCGCTGGCGGGCGTCGACCCCATCCCGTTGGAGTTGAAGGCGATGTATCCGGTCACCTCGAATGGGACGCGCCCCAACGTATGCTCGAAAACGTAGGTGTTGTTGGCCCGAAAGAGAAACCAGAGGCACTGGTCGTCCGTGATCGGAGGGAGTGGGGCGGATTCCCATATCCCCTGCGCGCTCTGCATCTGGCAGGGCAGGTCGGCGCGGCTCACCTCGATCGTCTCACCGCCCGAGTCGCCGCAACCGGTCACGAGGGCTACGAACGCCACCACTGATACACTACGCAACCGCATCCTCCTTCCCATAGTACGTGCGGAGGGTGGCGACCAGCGATTCGATCGTCTGCTCTGGTGATGTGGCCCGAATCGTCAGGCCTAGGGTCTCTGCAGTTTGCGTGGTGATCGGCCCAATCGAGAAAAGGTCGACGTTGGCGAGCCGTCGCGCGGCCCTGTCGCCGAGAACGTCGACTAGATTCTGCACGGTCGACGACGACGTGAACAGCACCGCGTCGATTTCCTTCGGGTCCACCAGGGCGCGAATGCGCTCCGCCTCGCGCGGCTCTGGGGGAGCGTG
>Ga0224497_10000061_pt1 | contig 93523 bp, 110 predicted proteins | sample SF_Jul11_sed_USG_4_FD_167970 | JGI IMG/M metagenome (GOLD analysis project Ga0224497, IMG submission 167970) | Sediment microbial communities from San Francisco Bay, California, United States - SF_Jul11_sed_USGS_13 | ecosystem: Environmental > Aquatic > Marine > Sediment | place: USA...
ACATTGACTTCGATTGCAACATTAGGTTCACATTGCGCTTTACAAGTTCTAAAAGGAGCTAAGGATGAGGGTCTTAAGACCATACTTGTGTGTGAGAAAAAAAGAGAAAAACTTTACAAGAGATTTTCATTTATTGATGAATATATTTTAGTGGATTCTTTTGTTGAAGTTTTGGAAAAACAATGTCAACAAACCTTAGAAAAAAATAATGCGATAATTATTCCTCATGGAACATTAATTGCCCAAATGAGTTCTGAGCAAATTGAATCAATAAAGAGCCCAATTTTTGGAAATAAATGGATTCTACGATGGGAATCAGACAGAGAGAGAAAAGAAAAATTAATGAGAGAAGCGCATCTCCCAGTACCAAAACAAGTTAAAAGTCCCAGTGAAATAGACAAACTTGTAATTGTAAAAAGACAGGGCGCAGCAGGAGGTAAGGGATACTTTATGACAGCCAGTGAAGAAGACTATAATAAAAAAAGAAATGAGTTAATTCAGCAAGGAATACTTTCTGAAGATGAAATACTTTACATTCAAGAATATGCTGCAGGGGTTTTGGCATACTTACAATTTTTTTATTCTCCACTTAAAGGTGAACTGGAATTTTTTGGAGTAGACCAACGTCATGAATCAGATATTGAAGGACTGGCAAGAATACCCTCAGAGCAGCAACTCAAACACAACAAAGTCCCTTCATTTAACGTAATTGGTAATAGTCCTTTAGTTCTTAGAGAATCACTTTTAGATGAAGTATACAAGATGGGTGATAATTTTGTCGAAGCTGCAAAACGAATAGTTTCACCTGGTATGAATGGGCCCTTTTGTATTGAAGGAGTGTATGACGAGAATGCTAAATTTACATCTTTTGAGTTTTCGGCCCGTATAGTTGCAGGTACAAATATCTATATGGATGGATCTCCATACTATTCGCTTTTGTTTGATGAACCTATGAGTATGGGCAAAAGAATAGCTCGTGAAATAAAAAATGCAAAAGAATCCAATCAGCTGGATAAAATTACAACCTGAAAATATTAAATTTAAGAAAAATCTAAAACATTTAGTGAAATGTTCCCGAAAATTAATTTGCGTTAACTTCCATTCCGTGTTGAGATTTAATTATGTATTTGTCTCGAATTTTCACACTTGCCCAATCAAAAATTAAAACCGTAATTAATACTACTATCATAAACACAGCAGCCTTTCCGTATTCAAAGAATTTAATATAATTTATAATGTAAAATCCAATTCCGCCAGCTCCAACTAAACCCAAAATACTAGTCTGTCTAATATTATAATCAAACATGTACAACATCTGGCTTAAAAGATGAGGGGCAGATTCAGGTAAAACCACATATCGTATCATTTGCCATTTTGATACGCCAATTGAACTCACAGCATCCATTGGATCCGAATCTATAGTTTCAATAGATTCGTATTGTAATTTGGTTACAAACCCTACAGTGTACATTATAATTGCCAGAACACCTGCAAAGGGTCCTAATCCCACCATTATTACAAACAAAATCGCCCATAAAATAGATGGAAATGTACGGATGGCCGCAAGAATAGCTCGAACTGGCCCATAAACAAATTTACTGTTTAAATTACGAGCAGCAATCATGCTAAGTGGTAATGAGATTACTACTCCAACCATTGTTCCAATAAATGCCATTTGAATAGTTTCAAGCATCGACCAAAATGCAGTTCCAAAAAGTTCAGCATCTACTTGAGTCATCTCTTCTGCAACGATTGCAAGATTTGGAAGACCTTCAACAAAATCTAAAGGATTTGCATCAACATTGTAGGATGCTACAACAACGAGTGCAATAATAATTCCAACTATGAGATTATTTTTTTGATTCATCTGAATACATCTCCAAAATTTCTTGACTAGTAAGATCCCCTGTTTGAAAATCAATAATTTTTTCCCCTTCAACCCCAATTTCTAGAATTTTTTTGCCTTCCTTGATAACTGCGACTCTATTTGCATATTCCAAAGCCAATTGCATATCGTGATGAACCATTATTGCAGTAAGATTCATCCGTTTTTGTGCATCTAAAATCAAATTCATTATATCGCGTGCAGTAACGTGATCTAATTCAGAAACAATTTCATCAGCAAGTAATATTGTGGGTTTCTGCATAAGAGCTCTTGCAATCGCGACTCTTCTTTTTTCACCACCGCTAAGCATGTAGGCTTTTCGTTCTTCTTTTCCAGACAAGCCAACAAGTTTTAAAATATTTTTTGCTTCTTGAATTTCCTCTTCAGGGAAAATTTTAAACATTGATTGAATTTTCCCTAATCTAGGTAAAGCCCCAATCAAAATATTTTCTAGGACAGTAATATTTTTAATCAAACCCAAACTTTGAGGAATATAACCAATCTTATGCATTAATAATTTGAATTTTTTGTCATTCATGTTTGGAGTCTGATAATCAATTTTAATAGTGCCCTTGCTTGGAGTCATCATTCCATTCATCAATTTAAGCAATGTAGATTTGCCAGAACCTGATTTTCCTACTATTGCATAATTTGTTCCTTTATCGATTGAGAGGTTGATTCCCTCCAAAGCGTAACTTTTTGAATCATATGATGTCCAAACATTATTCATTTGAATAATCTTTTTTGTAGAAATTACTGATAAAGTGGATGGGTCGTTCATTTGGAGCAGTTCCATTTTAAGAATAACCGCTTTTATTTGCTCTTGTTATAACTATCTAAGATTTTTTGGTCTAAACCTGTTAATGCATCAATAAATGTTCCAAATTCTCCAATATGCATAGTAGTTGTTGTTGGAACCAATGCCTCTGCACCATAGAGGTTTGTCAAAATCTCATTATTCTCATCATAATTTAGTTCAATTAATGAATCAACAAGGGCATTCTTTGTATTTTCTGACATGTCAGCATTCACCATGAAGACATGAGATGGTACAGGTCCAATTGTAGTTACTGGTCTTAATTTTACTTGATCTTCAAGCTCCAAATATTTTTGTGGTGCAATATCAGAACCAAATGCCACATCAACATTTTCATTTAGAAGTAGCTGTAAAGCTGCTTTGTAACCACCTGCAAATGTGTAACTCTCAAAGTTTTTTGCCAGTGCAGATTCTAAGGCAACAATATCATTTCCTTCAATTTTGATATGACCATCGGTAACTAATGTTCCCATTGGTCTCACAAAACCAGATGAACCAGTTATGCTCGTAAAAGCAACTCGTTTGCCTACTGTATCTTCAAGGGTATGAATAGAGTCGTTCTTTGCAAGAGTCCATACAGTGGCTTGATAGTTCACCTTTCCTGCAACTAGTTCTGCTAATACAGCCTCGGCCCCAGTTCTTTGATGAGTAATCCATGCAGGACCTGTATCCATAAAGGCAGCATCAACATGACCGAATCTCATCCCTTCAATTATGGTCTCATAATTTGTAGGAATTACAATTTCAACTTCTACACCAAGCTTATTTTCTAGGAATTCCTCAAGGACCTTTGCTTTTGAGGTTAACTCATCTGCTTTTTCAACTGGAATAAACCCAATAGTTAATTTATCAACATCAATTGTTTGACTTTCGGATGGAACATCAATGATTCTGTTTTCAATTAGGAATTTTATTCCATCAAGAAATGTCTTATCGTCAATCTCGCCATTTGCCCACCAACCAGCATTGTTTTTTATCCACTCAGGTACCAAACTTTGAGCATCGACATTTTGAGTAAATGTAAAAGTTGTCACACTAAATATCATCATTATTGTGATAATTGAGAAAAAAATCTTTTGTTTCATTTTATACTGAATTTCTTAGGATTAGCTAAGTTATTTAAACTAGATTTTCATTCTATGTTCTCATTCTATGTAATTAGAATTAGAATCTAGAACATGAAAATAACAGTGTATAAATTTAGACTTTTTTGTTTGGATGAAGATGTAAAACTGGTTCGGTGTTATCAAGTGTTATCTCAACCTTTCTGATTCTACTGCGGTATTTTTTTATTTTTTTGCCTTCACTTGAAAAAATAAATTTCTGAACTTCAATCAAACCAAGATCTTCCAATGCAGATAGAGTTTTGTAAACAGTTGAAATAGATAATTTTAATTCCTCAGCAATTTGGGTTGCGTCTTTAGATTCTTTTTTTACTGAAAATAAAACTGCTCTAGTGCACACATTGCTTAAGGATTCAATTATTTTCTGAGTGACATCAAACTCACTGAGTTGGATAATGTTAGATAGAGCCATGATTTTACTTATTTGACACCAAGTTGAGAACAGGTTCTGGTTTTTTAATTGATATGTCTGCTTTGCTAATTCTACTTTTAAAGACCTTGTATTTTCGTCCCTTATCAGATATAGACCATTTTTCTATCTCAATTAAAGTTAGCTCTTCAAGGTCACTTAATTTTTTATAAACACTGCTAAGAGGTATTTTGAGTTTTTCTGAAAGTTCAGTAGCTGTTTTTCCTTTTTTAATAATTGAAAACAAGATTGCTCTAGATTCAGCATCAGCGAGAGCTTCTATCACTTTTTGAGTTATGTCATATTTTTTTAATTGAGGTAATGTTATTCTTCTTGCCAAGTAAATTTAAAAATCTGTCTAGAGTTATTTAAACGAGATGATTTGATTCTCATTCTAGAGATTAAGAATCACTAGGTAAAAGAAGACACTTCCTTGTTTGGTTTAAAATAATTCCATAAAATCCCAAGAATCAGTCCTAATGCAATCCAATAAGTGGAAACGGTCAAAGCAGACATAATTCTAAATCCATTTACCAAATCCATTGGAGCAGAAACAAAATCAGGGTTTTCTGGCATTCCGAAAAAAAGGACAGAAATAAAAACGATATATCCTATTAAAGAAATTATTTTCTTTTTTCCATTTAATCTCTTTGAGATTTTATAAAAAATTAGAGCCCCAAATCCAGAAATTGCAATGAATGAGAGATACAAAATTGACCTCAAAACTACAGTATCTGCCTCCCCAACTGTAGGAGGATTGGCAGGATATTTTAAAAATGGAATAAAGTAAATTGTAAACCACATCAATCCTGCCAAAATTAGAGCTTTTTTGATATTGTCATTTCCAGGTAATGAATTTCTTGAGAGCGCAAACACAATTCCAAACAATGAACCAATGGAGGTTCCTAAAATTATTCCAGCTAATATTTGGCCACTTTTTTGCCATGATCTATATCCTTCATATTCAATCCAAAATTCTAAGGTGTCATCTGCTTCTCCAGAATCAAAAAGATTTTGATTTTCTATTCCAATTGCCTCATCAAGGTATGGCTCAACCAAAAAAAGATTCGCAGATCCCCAAACTAATCCGGCAAGCGCACCTGAAATTAACACTATTATTAGAAAAATGGATGTGTTCATGGAACTATCCCCTAATGACAAGGAAACCCGGCTGCGTGTCGCATATCATGGGTTAGTTCGTGAATGAATAAATCCTCAAATGCTTGTTCACCATAAGCAATGCTGAAGATATGTCCTTGGTCAAATGCAACTAGAAATAGTCCACCTGCAAAAATTAAAGCTAAGGCAACAATTGCAATAATTGGAACACCTCTTTTTGACCGGTTTATTTGTCTTGATTGAGACATGACGGTGTTCTTGAAAAAATGTATTTAAGTTCTTGGATGATTTATCCAATTTAAATACCCTAGAGGCTGAAAATCAACTTGCGTCAACAAATTAAACTCTTACAAAACATAGTCTCTAGAAAGGGATCAAGTAAAGTTTTGACTTTTAGTATTCCTCATGTATTCAAAGCATTACAATTACTTTATTCTGATAAATTCGTAAGTAGATCAACATTTTGTAAAAATTTGCATCTAGGAGAAGGTGCAATAAAGACCTTGATTTTGCATCTCAAAGATGCAAAAATGGTAGATACAACCAAATCAGGAACTTATCTTACATTAAAAGGTAAAAAGTTTTCAGAAAATCTAAACAAAGTTATAAAAAATGAATGTAAATTAAATAAATCCAAAATAGTTCAAGGTAAATACAACCATGCAATAATTTTAAAAAATTATGAATATGCCATAAAGACAGGAATAGAGCAGAGAGATTTTGCAATTTTGTATGGATCTTCAGGATGTATCACCTTGTTGTACAAAAATTCTCACTTTATTTTTCCAGGTGAGGATCGAGATTGTTTAGAAGATGATCCAAATACTAGAAAAAAATTATATGATAATCTTTGTCCTGAGAATGGAGATGTAATAATAATTTCATCTTCAGATGATTCTTTTGTAGCTGAAGTGTCAGCAAAAAATTCAGCACTTTGGACACTTGGTACAAATTAGATAAGATATTTACTTGTTCTAGTTTATCTCAAAATAATGAAACAAATTTACCTGTTAATAATTCCAGTAATTATTGGAATCATTGCAGGCTCCTTTATGGCATTTTATCCAGAGTCTGAAAAAAATTCTGAAATATTAACAAAAACAAAATTGATTCAAAATGGTTCACCTATTTTAGGAGACCCATCAGCGACAATCACGATTTTAGAGTGGGGAGATTATCAATGTACATTTTGTTTTAGATTTCACGATACAACTCTTAAAACCATAGAGAGAGATTTTATTAAAACAGGGAAGGTGAATATGGTCTTCAAAGACTTTCCATTAAATGGTCCAGATTCATTACTTGCCGCAGAGGCATCATACTGTGCAGAGGATCAAGGAAAATATTGGGAATACCACGATGAATTGTACAAAAATTGGGGCGGTGAAAATACTGGATGGATTACTAGGTGGTCCCTTAACGCATTTGGAACAACTGTAGGTTTGAATTTAGATAAATTCAATCAATGCCTGGATGATCACAAATACCAAGACAAAGTGAATTTACTTTATCAATTTGGAAAAGATCTTGGGATTGATGCTACTCCATCTTTTTTAATTTTCACTGGTGAGAAAATTATTAAAATTCGAGGAAATCAACCGTTGGAAGCATTTCTAAAAACATTTGATGAATTGTAAAACCAGTATTGAGAAATTAATAATCAACCAAACTTAATATTCGCACAGTCATAAAAAGTCATAGATGGGCAAGATCAATATTGAAAAACAAGATTCAGTCAAGATGTATAAAATTCGAAAGACACTTGATGAGTTAACTGAAAAATCAGGTCACGGAACAGAGTTAATTACAGTTTACATTCCAAAGGGAAAACAACTTCATGAGATTATTAGCACATTAAAAGAGGAACAGGGAACTGCTGACAACATTAAATCAGATTTAACTCGAGGGCATGTTGTAGACTCCCTTGGAAAAGTAATTCAAAGATTGAAACTCTATAAAAAAACACCAGAAAGAGGACTGGTAATTTTTTGTGGTGCTTTTCCTCCAGAACAAGGAGCAGCTTTAGGAAATGAAGTGGTAGAAATTTACGAGTTGGATCCCCCCAAGGATTTGAAACAATATCTTTACAGATGTGATGATCATTTTCATGTAGATATTCTAAAAAATATGCTAAAAGATGACAACCTAATTGGTTTTATCGCAATTGATGCAAAAGATTGTGGATGGGGACTTTTACATGGAGATAAAATTGAAGTTTTGTCTCAAACAGGATCTGGAGTTGCAGGAAAACATAGACAAGGGGGACAGTCGGCAAAAAGATTTCAAAAATTAAGGGAAATGGAGTTGACTTATTTTTACAATAGAGTTGCAGAGACCTCAAGAGAATATTTTATTGATATTTATCCTGTCAAGGGGTTAATAATTTCGGGGCCAGGCCCCACTAAAGAGGACTTTATTAACGGAAATTATTTAGAATACAGACTTCAAAATATGATAATATCCACAATTGATTCCTCATATGCGGGGGCTGAAGGAATTAGAGAAGCCTTTGCAAAATCTGCAGATATATTATCAAATTTTAGAATGGTAGAGGAAAAAATACTTGTTGAAAAATTATTCAGGCATATTAATTCACATTCTGGATTAGGAGTCTATGGATTAAGAGACATAATTGAATTGTTGCAAAATAACGTAGTAGAAACTCTGATAATAACTGATGACACAAACTTGCATAGAGTGGAAGGAAAATGCAAAAGATGTCAACACATACAAGAGGAGATCATCGAGAGACCTGAAGTAATTCCCAAAAAAACTCAGTTTGCAAATAATCCATGTCCTAGCTGCAAAGCAATGGAAGTAGAAGTAAGTGAAAGAGATATTGTAGATTATTTGGCTCTTATTGCTGCCAAAACAGGAAGTAAAATAGAAGTGATTTCAGGAAGTGCTGAATATGGAAACATGTTAACTAGTCTTGGAAAGGTTGGAGCAATTTTGCGATATAATCCCGGACATTCTAAGTAATAGATTTTTTTATTTTTTCTGCAAGTTTTAATAACTCAGAATCATCTTTAATTGCACGTTTGGTCCATACAGTCCCTTTGTGATTATATCTTGGAATGATGTGAATATGTACATGAGGGATTATTTGTTTTGCAGCTCTTCCATTATTTTGTCCAAGACTAAAGGCGTTTGCTCCTGTGGCATCTAAAATCCCTCTTGCTATTTTTGGAACAATTGAAAACATTTCACCTACTGCGTTAGAGTCCATATCTGTAATTTTTTCATGATGTTCTCTTGGGATTACCAGACTATGACCAGTATCAATAGGATATTTGTCTAGAAAAACAATATGGAGTTTGTCTTCATAAATTATGTGTCCCTCCCTTTTACCTGATAAAATATCACAAAAAATACAATTCATAATAAATTGACTTTTTTTGATTTTATTTATTGTTTAATCGTCGAACATTTAATAGGGTAATTTTTAGAAATTTAACATTCATGGGCAGAAAAGAACGAAGAGAGCGAGAGGCAAAGCGAGAAAATTATGCCTCTCAAAGATCTTCTGAAAAACGAAGAAATACTCTAATAGCAGTCGCAGTTTTGGCAGTTATTGCCTTAATTGTAGGATATGCTGCTTTTCAATTTGCCACTATGACTGAAACTGCGCCAGGCGGTCCTGAAAATGCTGGGGCCCTAGGTAGCGAGCACTCTCATACTGGAATACTAGTTAAAATTTTTGGAGATACCTTTGATTTTTCATCTCCATCATATCAACTGAAAAACAGATGGATTCACTTTGAAGGTAACGACGGTACTACAATTCACAAGCATGCCACCGGAGTAAAACTAGGTTATCTATTTGAGTCATTATCAATTGGATTAGATAATGAATGCTTTGTGTTCCCAAATGAAAAAGAGTATTGTAACACCGATAAATATTCATTAAAATTCTTCATTAATGGGGAACAGGTAGATAATATAGTCGACTATGAACCAATGGATGACGATAAAGTTCTTATTTCATTTGGAGATGAGACACCTGAAGAAATTGAAGGTCAATTATTAGAATTGCAAGCACAGCAACTCGTAAAATAAAAAAAATATTTCTATTTTAAATAATTTAGTTTATTTTTCTTCTGCTGTAAATTGCGCGGTATTATCAAAGAACATGTAATAACCACACATGACGCATCGTAAAACAGTTAATTCAGTAGTAAGAAACTCTTTATTCTCAAATTGACCGCTTAATTTTACATTCTCTCCAGCAATCTCAGCCTTGTTGTTTTGGCAAACTGGGCAAGAAAGAGATTTTTTTTCCATAATTTGTTTCTAAATGTTTAGAATTTAGTCGTTTTCAATTTTTTTGTTATATTCATCTATTTTGCGATTGTATTCATCAATCCATTTGTTTTCTTTATCAATATCATCCTCAAAAATTTCTGGGTATTCTTCATAAGCTTTTTTCAAGAGTCTCTTAAAGACTACAGGATCATCTTTTTGTAGATCTAATAGTATTTTTCCTATAGAATCATCTAAATTATTCATACTGATGGGAGTTTTACCGATAGGGTATTTTTACTAATCTAATTCATAGAAAATAAAAAATATGTGATTATCAAATAAGATACAGTCTAATCTATTAAATTCAAAACTTTATCAATGAAAACAATACACAAGAAAAAATCTATGGCATTAGGGGCCTCTCCATGAATCTAATTGACCTTATCAAAATTGGCTTTGTATTAGAACACATAGATGTTGATAGCATAAAAATTACAAATTAATAGTGGGGGAAAATTAGGCCGAAAACCTGTATAGGGAAACCTAAGTTAAATCCTCAGCCCCGTCATCAAGTTCAATTGATTCTTCGAGTTCTTCAATAGTTAAAGGTTCAAAATATTCCAACCTCCAAATTCCTTTGTTATTATTCATACTCTATGGACACCTTAATTGTACAAAAATAGAATATGTTCTCGTTCGAAGTTATCCTTATTTTTATTTGTAATAACATCGAAGAAATAATTTAAAATAATTTGGATTAACACTACAGATGTTCACTAATCTTTGTATTAAAATCAAGGGTGTTCATTTTGAACAAGTCATTTCTTGAAAAGATGATTTTAAGGACTATTCTAATTTTGATTCGACCTGACTAATTCTTTTTAATCTCAAAGAATAATCAATTTTTTTCAAAAAGGTCTAAATTATAGCCATTTAGAATTTGTTTATTATGGAGATTTCAAGTAGAAATGTTGTAGCAGGAACAGCTCGAGCTCCCCATAGAGCAATGTACAAAGCTATGGGATTAACAGACAGTGATTTGGATAAACCATTTGTCGGAGTCTGTCATACTGGAAATGAAGCTACTCCTTGTAATATCCACCTTCCTCAATTAGCACTAAAGGCAAAGGAGGGAGTAACTGATGCAGGAGCCACACCCAGAGAATTTTCAACTATTGCAGTTAGTGACGGGATTGCAATGGGTCATGAAGGTATGAAATCATCGCTCGTTTCAAGGGAAGTTATTGCAGATTCTATTGAATTAATGGTACGTGCTCATCAATATGATGCCCTAGTAGGAATTGCAGGTTGTGACAAAAGCCTCCCCGGAACCATGATGGCAATGGCACGTTTAGATTTACCTTCAGTTTTTGTGTATGGAGGAACAATTATGCCTGGAATGCTAAATGGTAAAGAATTGACGATTGTTGATGTTTATGAGGCAGTAGGAGCATATGATGCAGGTAATTTATCATTAGAAGGACTAAAAGATATTGAAAACACAGCATGCCCTAATTCTGGATCTTGTGGAGGGATGTTTACAGCAAATACAATGGCGTCAATTTCAGAAGCAATTGGACTTGCCTTACCTGGTAGTGCTAGTCCACCAGCTGAAGATGACCGACGTGGGAAAATGGTTTATGATACTGGAAGAGCATGTGTAGATTTACTTGAGCAAAATATCAAGCCAAGTCAAATTTTAACATTTGAAGCATTTGAAAATGCCATTACTATGCTAAATGCAGTAGGAGGTTCTACCAACGGAATATTGCATTTATTGGCATTGTCAAACGAAGTTGGAATAAAATTAACTTATGATGATTTTGAGAGAGTTAGAAGGAAAACACCACATTTAGCAGACATGAAACCAGGGGGAAATTATGTAATGAATTCGCTTGATAAAATAGGAGGTATTCCATTTGTTTTAAAAAAATTATTAGATAAGGACTTGATCCATGGTAATTGTATTACAGCTACTGGCAAAACCATTAAAGAAAATTTAGCATCAATGAATATTCCAGAACCAGAACAACAAATAGTAAGACCAATAGATAATCCAATACACCGTGTTGGAACTGCAGTTATCTTGAAGGGAAGTTTAGCACCTGATGGGGCAGTCATTAAGACTGCAGGTGTTGAGATGACAAAATTTACAGGAAAAGCTCAGGTTTTTGATAGAGAAGAGTATGCATTTGATGCAGTGGCCAAAGGCGAAATTGATGAGGGACATGTGATTGTAATACGATATGAAGGGCCAAAAGGCGGGCCTGGAATGAGAGAGATGCTTGCTACAACAGCTGCTCTGGTTGGTCAAGGATTGGGCAAAAAAGTAGCAATGGTAACTGATGGAAGATTTTCAGGAGGTACAAGGGGATTTATGGTAGGACATGTTGCACCAGAAGCATATGTTGGAGGACCTATTGCACTTGTAAAAAACAACGATGAAATTACAATTGATACAGAAACCAACATAATTGATCTTCACGTATCAGAAGAAGAATTACAAAAAAGAAGACAAGAATGGTCACCTCCAAAACCAAATTACACCAAAGGTGCTTTGGCAAAATATGCCTCACTTGTAGGCTCTGCTGCTCAGGGGGCAATTACAACCCCAATTTTATAATTTTAATTTTGGTACCAGTTCATTCCAATTGATTTTTTCTTGTTCTGTAGAATAAATGTCCAACAAGTTCTTCCATGCTTTTATCATGTCTTTTTTGAATAAATTAAATCCCTTTGTTTCGGATAAAACATTTTTTTTATTTGGAATGTATTCAACATCATCTAAGGAGACACTTTGTGTAGTTTTGTTTCTCACTAAAAATAATCTTGACATGTCTCTTGCAAATTCAGCTGAAAATAATTTCCAATCCAAAAATATTCTGATTTTTCTATTGGTAGGGATTAAATTCAATAAATACATCAATTCAATGCTATTTTGATTATGAGTATACCCTACAATTCTTAGACGTATAATTTCATCAAAAATAAATCTCATTTTAGAAAAGGCTGAAAGGATACTATCTCTATTATTATCAAGTGTTAAATTTGAATCAAATCCATTTTTTAAAAATCCATCATTTACAAAATACTGATTTTTTGAAACAAGGTATAATCGAATGTTTTTTGGGAATTGCTTTTGTTTTTGAGCCAATTTTATAAAATTAGCAATGTTCATGATGCATAAATTTAGAGATAATCAATTAAGCATTTGTATAAATTTCATAAAAGGTAACGATGAACAAATTATCCACAACCTTTATAGATCATCGATCAATGATTTAATTAGAGATAACAGGAATGAGAATAAAATCACAATAAAATCTGCTATCTACTAAAGATCTTAAAATTAACTAGTAAAATTTCTCGAATCACGACTAAAATTCCATTAAAATTAATTTAAGGCTTGTTTGAATAAAGATTTCTGAGTACTGTTAATATTTATTGAATTTGCTCTACCTGCCATTGGTCGTTAATCCATGCACCTATGACTTTAACTGGATAATTCCATGACTCTATTATTTTGATGGAATTTCTAATTTGTACAACATGTTCTTCTTTTGATACTGGATTGCCTGCGCAGTCATGATGCCCTGAAACAATTATTGTCTCAGATTTGTGCTTATAGATTGAAATTTCAGTCTTTGATTTGATTTGCTCCAAATCAATATTTCCAGTAATTTTTTTCTCAACTCCTGGCTCAGTTATGGTATCAACATAATCAACATTATATTTTTTTTTGATCCAATCATTTAAAGGAATTTGAATTCTGCCATCCATGCAACTAATAGATGTTGCAAATGCTCCAGTTGCCATGCATAATAAATTGTATGTGGATATAAAAAGTTGACAATCTCAAGATAGAACGGTATCTATTTCAAAGAATTTACCTTATTGAAAAAGACAAACTAAAAAACTAATATCCATCTTCGCCTGGGAAAAGAAGACACCAATAATTTGAACTAGTTTTAGAAGACTTCTTTTGTCCTACCTTGCATGGTCCAAAAATTTTACCTGAGGCAAGTTCAGACTGATAGTTAGGAACACGCTGAATTTGCTTTACTATTGAAGAGGTTATAAAAAAAGAACTTGTTTGCTGACCACTGACATCAAATGATTCCGTTGTATCAATTATATTATAATCAGTCAATCCATCATCACCAATTGCCTCTTTCGGGGTATATTGGGAAGGTTTGCCTCGATTTGTATGAAAATTTTTAATGTTAATAATACATCCTGAAATTTTTCCAATTCCTATGGCTTTTGTGTGCTCTTGTGGTTTGTTGTAATCCCCCAAGTTGATTTGAGTCTGTTTGGTTTCATTCATTTGTTATCTTGTCTTATTGTACAAATTAATTCTAAATGAGTTCTTTCTTATGTAGAATAATGACCAACAGTCAACAGAGAATTGTGTCAAGAAAGTTAATTTGAAATGAGATTTTAGTCAGCTCTTAGTTAATCAGTAATTTTATGTAAATCCATACTAAGCAGTATTATTGAACCGTAGATTAGCATATTTAGATAAGGTAAATCCAGATGTTGCCCAAATTAGAAAAAAAGCACCCACAAACATCGAGCAAGGATGGCAATATATTCAGTTACTATTGCAAAAAACTAATTTAGAAAACTCAACTATGGAAACATGGTTAAACAGCAAATATCATATTTTAGAGGAAAATCAATACTTACAATTCATAGACACTAGACCCATAGCAGGAGGGCTGGTCTATATTGCTGGGTTGTTTAACGGAGAAGATATTTCCAAAGATATGATCAGACAAATAATGAAGCCGTTGACTGAGAATTTGTTAAATGACCGAATCAACGATTTGAAGGCATGGCTGGATCTTTGAAAAATGATTTTAGGGAATAATTGGGCTTTTTAGATTTGATTGATTATAGTAATTATTGGAAATAGGCAAGAAAATCTTTGTTTTTGACATATCATAAGTGCCGAAATGAACATACAGTGGTGAATTTCACTACTAGATGAAATGATTTCATTTGAACATCGAATCCTAAGCGAATACAAAATAAAATCTGCAAAACTAGACACATTGGTAAAATCCATCCTGACTCATCGCGATCCAAAAGGCTTAGAGGCTATGGAGGCCACTGATTTTCTAGATGTTCTTGTTAATGAGACAGATCAGTTCTATGAAAAACATAGTGAAATTTTATCAAATAACGGAAAAAGTCCACATGTTCGCTCTCACTTGCCAGAAACTAAATTATGGAATGACAATATAGAACGATATTTTGAAAAACACCCACGTCGTAGACGTAAATAATAGTATTTTTCCCTACATAGGTTATGCGGTTTGAATAATTGTTTTTTAGATGTCATCCATTCCTAAAACATCATAGTATGCTCGCGGAATCATACTTTGGGCCTTAAAAAAGACGTTATTTATGGCAGTGTCTAAAACATAAGTTTTAGCCCAATCATTCTCACTTCTAATAGAACGACCAAAACCTTGTAAAATTTTTGTTAATGTTTGGGAAGTATACCAAAGGGGAAATTTTTGCATTTTTGCTTTAACTCTTTTTTCTGTATAATTTGGATATGGCACTTTTGCAATAATTTGAAATCTCGAGAGATCATCTTTCAAATCAACACCTTCCCAAAGAGATGATGAAAGTAAAACACCATTTGGATCTTTGGAATGTTCCGCTATCACTTCGTCTTGAGTTTTTCCGTCTTTATTCATGCTATGACAAATTCTAACTCGCTTCATATTATTTGGGGAAAGATTTCTAAGAATTTTATTACAACGGGAAATAGAAGAAGTAAGGATTAGCCCTCGCTCTTTAGAGTGTTCGTTCAAAATTCGATCAATAGTTTGAATCACCTCTAGTTCATCCGATTCTGTAGATCCATAACTTAAACGCTTTATGTTTAGAAAATCCACTGTTCTATTTTTCATAGGAAATGGGGATTTTTCTGTATCGATAAATGCAACATTATCTTTTTCAAAACCCATGTTCTCACAGAAACTTTTATGATCAATGGTAGCAGACATGAAAATTTGAAATTCGGTTGTAAAAAGAGATTTAGAGAATTTAGATACATCTATTGGTTTTAAAGAAATATTTCTAAAATTTCCATTAATGTCTGTAGTCGGTTCATTTACTATAAAGTTTTTTTTGTCTGCAATAATGTCTATTTTTGCCTGAGCAGCCTTTTCATATCTCCTTTCTAATCGAGTGATCAATTCATAGTCCGGGTTGTTTTGATACTCATTATTCTCTTTGATTTCTTTGATTTGTTTTGCATAAGAATAAGCAATATCATCTGTTAGTTGAATCATTGAATCTAAATCTGAAAAATCATATCTTTCTGTGTTTAAATTACACTCAGTTATTTGCCCACTAAAAATATCAAATCCTACAAATTGTATAATTTGGTCTTCAATTTTATGAGCTTCATCAAAAACAGAGACTTTTCTGTCCAAATAATCCTCAAATAATTTTTTGTTGTAGGTCATAATTTGAAAGTAGGCATGATAATTCCAAAGAGAGTGTTTTGAGACTAGGGCATCATATTTTTGGAGATAGTAATGACATGAATTTTTATCCTGTGTGTTTTCTTCTACTTGTTTTATTGTGGGTTTAAATTTGCAAATTTCAGTTATTTCCTTCCCGTTTTTGATAATTTTTTCTTGGCATTGTCCTTTATCACAAGTTAATCCCCAACGCATTGCTCGTCTAGCGTTATCCATTTTTTCAGATTGCATTAACTTTAAGCATGGGAAATTTTGTTTGCCCTTTACAGGTTTAAGGAATGGAATATCTTTGATATACTGATCCTGTAGTTGTTTTGATGCCGTAACTGTAAAAGAACTATCAAAATAACTAGAAACAGTTGCACCAATTAACGATTTTCCAACTCCAGTTGGTGCACATAAGATCAATTTCTTGTATCCGGATTTGAAACTATCCTCAATGTCTAAAAGAATTTTTTTTTGGATATCTCGGGGAGAGAATTGTCTTGGAAAATATTTTAAAAGAGACAGGATTTAGATTCATTTCTAAGGCTATTAAAGTCATGAAGATCTTAAAGATCAGAAAGAAGGTAAATGTAGTTATTGCTCATGGAATTTTTTTAATCCTTGGCCGATCATAGAAAAGATTGTTTGTGCAGCACCTGCTGCATCAGGATTTCCTACATCTGTACTTATGGTAAAATTAGATTTTCCATCTCCAGTTGATTTTACAGTAAATGTAAATTTCATTCCTCGTATTTGGATTGGTCCCTCATCTAGGCAAACAGTTAAAATTTTATTTTTTTCATCTAAAAATTCAAGCGTTTCTAGAGTTTGAAAATCTTGATGTCCCAGGTTTACATCACATGTTCTTTTAGATCCTTTTTGATTTCCAGTAATAACTGATTTAGTTACTATGGATAAATATTTCTCAACCCCATCAAAGGATCTAAGAGTATTCCAAAGTTTATCACTTGACTCATTGATTTGAGTATCATGAATAACTTTCATGATTGAAAATTTTAAGAATAGTATTTTAAAATCTGTTCAAAAGTTTTAGGATACAATATTTAAATAATAGCATATGAGGTTATACAAATTATTTTGTATTCAAATTTATTCAAGGTCTAATCACAAAATTGATAAAAATTATAGAATGATTTACTCCTCCCAAGTAAAGTAATGACATGCATTGACGCATTATTGCTAGTAGTAGCAACCATAAGCGCATTATTTTATCTAATAATAAACAAGGAGTATCTTATTTTAGAGGAATCAATTTTGTCTCTTGTAATTGGACATGGATTTATCCCGTCAGATATTGGATTAGAGACAAAATAAAAAATAGACACAGATTGTGAGGTATCTTGAAATGGTAGTCAAAAATTTCTAAAAGAAGACAATTAGTCTTCCAAATATCAAATAAGTTCTATTTTAGTACCGTTAATCCTAATTTTAGCTGCCTTTCAAGAAAAAATAATAAATTCCAGAGAGATTAACAAACAAAATGCATCAATGTTATTACTGTGAGCAAATTTTTGACTCAAAAGAGGCTCTTTATGAACATGTAGAGGTTCACTCTGATGTTGAAAGAAATCGAGAAATCACTGAAAGGCGAAAAAAATCTCAAAAATCAAAGTAATAATTTAAATTTAGTAAAATTTCAAATCAGACAAATTTGAATATTAATTATTTTCTAAAGTGAAGTGAGACTAAAAAAATAGAGTAAATGAATGAAAATTTCACATTGAGGAAATGAAATAATTACTTTTCGTTGAATTCTTATGGATTGGATTGAGACTTTACTTAAAAAATCACGTGAGAAGACTCTGACAAAAGCCGAAGTCCTTCATAGTTTATTTCACATGATTGAGGTTAATGAGAATACATTAAATCAAATTCAAATGGATAAAAGAGATTTTGGACCAGAACTAGCAGAATTTAAGAAATCAGAAATTGACGATATTAATTTTCATATTAAATATTATAGAGGACTAGTAAACTTCATAAACAATATTTCTGAAAATTAAAATTTCAAGTAGAAATAGCAAAATTCAAAAATTACAATTTACTTTTTTCTGAAACTATCAAATTTTAGGTCATATTCATTTTGAATAATTTTATTATGACCAAATTCAGTATCTTCATCATATTTTTTTCTTTTTTGGATTAAATCCAGAAATAGTTTTTCCAACTCTTTTGCAATCATAATACCTGATTGTTCTCGGGCAAATTGTTTTTGTTGTTCTTCATTTTGTCCTATAGTAGGGAATTTACGCGCATGAAATTTTTTTTGGATTTTTTCAGTAATTGAAGATCGTTCCATTTCAGTAAGATCAAAATGACCTTGCTCATGTTTTAAGAGGTCCATGGAAGATTGACCTTTCCGTACCCATGAAAGATGTCGAAGAAATTGAGTATGTAATTTTATATCATAGATTTCAAAATAAATTTTATCCTCATGTACTGTTGAATTTACCATCCATGTATAATGAAATTTAATACAACTAGAAGAATCTTCAAATGCTGATGGATTTGAGCTTGCTTTAAAATCAGACCATTTAAGAAAATAATCTTTTGACCACAAGAGAATATCATCATTTTCCATTAATCATTACAGAATCACTTGGAATAAAATTTTTAAGATTTTTGTATCGGGTTTTTAGGCATGGAGGATTTTAAATTTCATTTTGAGGATTTGGATTTTTTCAAAAAATTTAATGGATTTTATCAAATGCATCTTTTAGAATTTTTTTTATTTCATTTAAATTCTGGTTTAATTGAATTTCGTGGATTTGTGGCTCTTCTTTACGATTTTTTTGGATTTTAATTATTACCGCGTCTTCGTTAGGTGAGACATCTGCGAACCATCTAAAACTTATGGATTTTCCAAAAACAATTCTATGCATACGTATATCTTCAACAACGGTTTCTCCCAAAGAAAAACAATAGTCTCTAATTGAATCAAAAAGAGGACGACATTGTATTGGTACTTGTTTTATAAAATCTTCATAAGTTCTTTTATTCCCAAAGGATACAAGTTTATTCATACCAATATTAGATTTTAGAAATTAAATATACCTTATGAATACAATTTTGGGGATTTTTAATAAGTAAAATTAAAAAATTAATTTAAGAAATTTTAAAAAAATAAAAACACATTCATATTGAAAATTGAGTGTGTAGGAATAAATGTTGCATTTATAGTTTAATAAAATTAAGAATGTTTTCCATCTCTTCCACTTGATTTTCCATACTGCACAGAAATATCAAAACCCAGCCAAAAGATATCTTTTGTCTGAAAAGATTCATGATAAGTTTCATGAGATACTAAATCCTCATCACCCCAATTACCATTATAGAAAAAAGAACATTTTTCGATTTTATTGTTTTTCTTTGTTCCTTTACAAGTTATTATCAAAGATTTTTAGTTTCTCAACATAATTGAAAAATATTGTGGTATTTTGGTTTCTTTATTAATTGTTTGACGGCAGGAAATTCTAGGGTATGGCAAATACAACAATGCCGTCAAACTTGATGACTCAAAATACATTCTCAGAAGATATTAAAAGAAATTGGATGTTCAATTTGAACAGATTTCAAAATCTTACGAATATGATTTTATTTCTAGGCAGATAAGATCAATTTTTTGATCCATTTTGATTAAATAAAAAAACTCTGTGAATTTTAACAATTTTTGAAAGTAATAATTAATACCAAAAATAGGAAGCAAGACTGTTTGCTGGTTTGATGTCTTCAATGTATCCCCCAAAGGGACTGAGGCTAAAGGAGCATCAAACTTGCTTGCTTTCCTAATTGGTCAATTTAACTTGCCATACTATTTTTACTAATACCGATAAATTCCTTAATACTTGAGGGTGAAAATATCTATTTTTACTAATTATATCTTAAGAAAATAGGCATATCATAAGTGGTAAAACCATAGTATGCATAGTACTTATAACCATAAAAACTAGTTATTCCTGAAGTTCATGGTTAGATCAAATTCAAAAGTCGGTGAATCCTGTTCCCGTTGCGGTAAAAATGAAATGGTTACAGATACCACGACTGGAGAAAAATTCTGTAGTAAATGTGGATATGTAGTATCAGAAAAATCACAAGAGTCAGGTCCTGAGTGGCGTGCCTTCACCCAAGATGAAAGTGGAAATAGAGCACGAACAGGTGCGCCAACATCCCTTACCATGCATGATATGGGTTTGGCCACAATAATCAACCCCATTAACAAAGATGCCTCAGGAAAACCCCTAACTGCATCCATGAAAAGCACAATTGAGAGATTAAGAACATGGGATAGTAGAAGTCAGGTCCATGAACCAGTAGATAGGAACTTTAGACAAGCATTCAGCGAATTAAATAGATTAAAAGACAAACTTGCGATTTCAGATTCCGTAATGGAGAAAGCTGCATACATTTATCGCAAGGCCTTAGAAAAAGGACTAGTTAGAGGAAGATCAATATCTGCGTTAATTGCAGCCGCTCTTTATGCTGCATGTAGAGATACTGAAACACCAAGAACACTAAAAGATGTGGGTGAGGCTGGCAACATTAAAAGAAAAGATATTGCAAGATGTTATAGATTATTAGTTAAAGAATTAGAACTAGTTATGCCAGTAGTTGATTCTGTTCAGTGTGTTGCAAGAATTGCAAGTAGACTTGGAATTACAGAGAAAACTAAGCGTTATGCAACCAAAGTTCTAAAAGTAGCACAAGAACATGAAGAATCAGCTGGTAAAGACCCAATGGGTTTGGCTGCTGCTGCATTGTATTTGTCATGTGTAAAAAATGGCGAAGACATTACTCAAAGAGATATTGCAGAGGCTGCAAATGTTACCGAAGTAACCATAAGAAATAGATACAAAGGTCTTAAAATAGATCAAAACATGGATTTGTAAATTAACCTTTAATGAATTCTTTATGAAAAACAATATTTAAAATATTTAATCCTAAAAAGAGTGGTATTGATTATTAAATAATTTGTAGATATTATGATTTAATCATAAATCATAAGATCTTTTTCTTCAAGCAAGCTATGAAGTAAATTAACTGAACGGTAAACATCTTTTTCTGTTTTACCTCCAGTACAAACAAGTTTTCCTGATGAGAATACAAGAATTACTGTTTTAGGATCAAGCATTCTATGAATCAACCCTGGGAATTGTTCTGGTTCATACATACTTCTAGGTAGTGTTCTGGCAGCTTTTTCTAGATGTACTTTGCCACCAAGATTAATCGATGAGACTATATTTTGCACGGTGACAACTGCATTTTTTTTAATTTTGATTCCACCTTTTCTCAATTTCTGAACTACAGTATTTACTGCTTTTACTGCCATTTCTTCTGATTTTGAACCAGTGCAAACCATCTTTCCAGAGGTGAAAAGAAGAGTTGCAGTCTTAGGGGTTTTTAGTCTAAATACGGCTCCTGGAAATTGTTCAGGATGATATTCCACATCGGGGAATTTTTTAGTAATATCATTAAGATCTAATTTTTGGTCAATAGTTGCAGAGGCCACAACATTGACAATATCTACTAAAGGTTTGGTTTGAGTCATGATTTTTCTCTGGTAAACTCATGTAATTTATAACAATCACTTGGTTTTAGGCACAAAAGAGGTTTATTAGACAGAAACTAACTATAAGTGAATTTTTATAGGATTAATTTAGGCAAAGTAACCACTAGGCATAAAAACTAGAATCAGTTTGTACAACTTCATTTGTGGATAAATTACCATGTTTTCTTATGAGGGCTAAAACCAACCCAACGGTTTCGAGGATCTTATTTGCTGAATCAAGGAGCTGTTGTGGAGTAATATCTCCGTATAATTTTTTAATAATAGATATCGATTTCATCGATTTTAAATTTGGAGAAATCATTACTGAGACATGCGGTAATGCTTTAGTCACAATATCAAATTCATTCATAAATTCATTATGAAAATTATTTTTCATAAAGGCTTGTTTGACATCTTCTCCTAGATTCATGTGTAAAAATAATTCAATAGTATCGAGGCCTTTAAGATGTGCGATTCCAACACCTAATTTAGTACCATTAAATTTTTCGCATATTAAAATCCAATCTAATTGAGGGTTAGGAGGAATTACTTTAGATGATATAGCATTATCGTCTAAAATTTTTCTAATTTCCTCTAGACTAGGCATATTTATTTGGATAGTTGTTTAGATTTAAAATATACGATTCATGATTTGTCGTATTAATATGGATGCAAAAAGGCTTGTGTTATTCTAAAAATCATAGATTTGATTACATGAATTTATGCAAAAATTAATTTGGATATCCTTGTTATGAAGCACAATTTGGGTTTGAGGTTTACGTTAGTTAGAATTTTAATTTAGAATAAATTTTTACATATTATCTCCAGATTTAATTGATTAAAATAAAATCGAACTCTATTCAAATTTTAAATTCAAGATTTTTGATAAAGTTTCTGGAAAAAAATCGGACGCGACAAAACTACACACAATAACGAATTTCGCCCGATTTTCCAGTGTTTCCAATGTGTAAACATTGAATTTAAAATGTTTCAATTGTATGAATATTGTATTACAGTTCAATCAAAACTATTTAAAATTCAAAGAAAATAATTTCATTAATTTTTTTAAAATCAAAGCGTGAAAATATTTTAAAAATCATTGTAAAAAAGTCAAGTTCCAGAATCTCTTTAATCTGTAACCAGAGTTTAAGACCAAAACCTATTCAGTTTTTGATGAGAACTCGTTTGACTTTTCTGATTATTAGTATGGCACAAAAATACTTAAGGATATTTCTTTGTCAAGAATGCCTATTACAAATTAGAATGACACTCCTAAAATACCAGGGTATTAAAAACAAAACAATTGTCATTTAACAAAAAACCATTTAGGAAATTTCAAAGAAAGGCAAAATCTCAAACTACAGAAGAAAAAATTAAGGAGTTTGTTATACGTAATTCAAAAAATGGTTATTTTACAAAGGTCTCAACCCTATCGTATAAATTTGAAATTTCATCAGGTAGATCTTGGGAAATTGTAGGAGATTTGCTAGATGAAGGATCTATTGAATCGGTTCATGATCAAAATAGTGGAGAAATGAAACTATGTGAAACTGGAAAAACTTACCTTATCTTAGATTTAGAATTAAAAAGAAAACGAGAAAAATTCAAAGAGTTGAAAAAAATCAAAAAAAAATCTAAAAATAAGGAAATAAAATAGTTACTAATCAATAAAAATATTTTTAAAAATCCATCATTTGAATCAAAAATAAGTAAGGAAATCTAAAAAAGTCCTGACAGGTTACATTTACTAATTTAGAAATCTGAGCTTTTTCATTTTCTAAAAATTTATCTTGAGTATTGACATTATTAGATAATTTTATTTTCATAGAAATAACAAAAGGTACATGATTAAATTATCAAATGAAGATAAAATTGAAATTAATAGAATCATAAAATCCATTCAAGGAAGACTAGATGAAAAGTTGATTAAATTAATTATGAATTTAATTTTTAAAACTAGGATTAAAATTAAAAAAGAAGACTTTCAATTATATTCATCTAATGTCGATGAAATACCTGATAAATCATTAATTTCATTTTCAGTAGGGAGTTCTTTTGGACAAATATTTCAAATTTCTTTAGATTTAGCAAAGAAAATGAATTTAAATTTAGATAATAGACAGAAAAGAATTTTGCGCGAATTTGTTTTTTTTCTAGTTTTGTTTAAATTTGGAAAAGAGGTAGTACAGAAATAACAGGACTAGGATTTACCAGAAAATACCATACTTCTTTAAATTCAATTTAGCGTTATTGTCTGATATTGTATCAATTGTGTTTTTATCATAGTAAGTGTTTGAAAATACAGTATTTTCCATGAGAGAACCCTCAAAATTATTATTTTTTAAATATGCTCCACTAAGGTCTACGTTGCTCAAATCACTGCTTCTCAGATCAGTATTAAATAAATCAGCTCCTTTCAAATCTGCACCCTGCAAATCTACTCCATACATATCAGCATCCCAAATTTTTGCTTCTCTTAAGTCTGCTCCACGTAAATCAGATCCACGAAATTTAACATTAAATAAAATTCCATTTCTAAGTTTGGATTTACTCAAATCTGCCCCACTAAGGTCAGCATTGTGGATATCTGCACCATTAAGGTCTGCCCCACTCAAAAAAGCGTCAGAAAGGTCTTTACCAACCAAATCTTCGTATTTAAAATCAATATTCTTGAAATTTCGTTTTTTAAAGACATCTGATACATCCATCTTAATTTATCTAGTAAAACCCAGATAAAATATTCATAGTTTTGAAAATTTTAGCTTAAATTGAGAATAAATTTTCAATAAAACTGATTTTCTAAGGGTATTTTAAGATCCTAGAGAAAAACAATATGATTTGTCTGATGTAAAATTACATGGTTCGGGTGGCTACATTGTAGCAGAAATAACTCAGGAGCAAACAAAAAAAGCTGATTTAGGAGTTGGTAAATTATTTCTTGCACCCTTAGGAAAACTTGAAGAGCAACAAATGAAAAAGCATTATTGTAAAATTTGTGAGGAGGAATTTAGCAATCCACCAAAAATCCAACTTGAAGAAAATAACCGTGAAGAAGTGGCCGATAATTTAGTGTTAGTGGAGAGAGGGCAATACACATGTCAAAAGTGTAATGGCGTTATTGGTGAATATAGGGTGTTTGAAAAGCAAGAGGAGTCTGGCGAAATAGGACAGGCCAAAGCTCAAGAAAAATCCTAATTTTTATTTAATTAATTTTTTTGGTATTGATGATATAGTATAAAACCAATAATTTACCATTAAAATAGAATTTATCTTTTCTTTGAACCTTTAAGGATTAATTTGAAAATCCAGATAATTGATTCATTTCCAAGATAATTAGTAAATTTGTGTAATCGAGTATCAAATTCATCTTCGTTGCAATCTTTATTTTTTGCAAAAAATTCTTTAATTAATTTCTTTAATTCCCCATCTCCCACAGAATCATCAATTATTGTATTTAACATGGATTCATCTTTAGAGGTATGAAATAAAGATGAGAGTTGTTTTCTGAATTCCATTATTCCTGATTCAGTAATAAAAAGATGATATTTTGTGCCTGCCCTATATGTTCCAAAAGCCTCTTTAAAATATCCTGCCCGAATAAATCTAGTCACCATATAATGAAGATGTGTCTGTGTCGGAAGTGTCCTTAGAAGAGTTTGGGGGATGTCTTCTAGTAATTCACTGGCAACTACTGACTGGTCGCGTCGGTGATAATAGAGATAGGTAAGTAACCAAATCTCCATTTCTGGATTTTCATATTCCATGGGATCTACACTCATCAACATTTTGGAGATATATCTAAAATATAGATGTGCCAGTGTGGCAAGAGGTGCTCACTTGACATTTTTTTAAAAAAAGATTATTGAGATTAAATTAATCTATAATTATGTCGAGAGGTCAAACCTCTTTAGACCATTCTCGTTTTTTACACTCTATGCAAAAAAGATTCAGGTTTGACTGTTTTTTGCCACAATACATGCAACGACTTAACAATGAATATGTCAATATTTACCCTCGATGAATCAAATTATAATGGATATGTAGTTCAATATGGAAAACATTGTGAAAAAATCTAGCATGTGAACTTTATTCGAAATAATAACCACACCATACAAAAATGAAAATTTTATCGAGTTTTCTATAAATATTGAACTTGGTGTGGCTAGTAATACAATAACCAATGCATTATAATCATTTTTCACCTATTTTCAAAACATGATAATTATATGCACACATTGTAAAAAGAATCTTAGATTTGATGTTGCAAGAATAATTTATGAAAGATGGTATCATAAAAGATGTTTGTTTCATATTGCATATCTTGTCAAATTAGACAGATTTTTCTAAAGGTTTAATTTTTCTAAAAGCAGATAAATTTAATGATTCAATGTAAAATTTGTGGTACACCATTAGGAAAAGGGCCCAACACTCAAGATCTGGAAACTCATTGGAAAAAATATCATTTGTGGCATTGGGAAAAAAATCAAGATAAGACTCCAGAGGACGCATTACTCAAAAAAAGGTAAATATTCTATCAATACCATATAAAGTTGCACAAGTATGAATAAAGTTGGTTTGATGATTGGAAAATGAAATTATTTTAGTCAACACATTTTATCAAAGTTTAGGTTTTAAAAAAAGTGAAACTCTAAATTTCAGTCTTTTTTAAGAACAATTATGAAATTAGGTTTTTACATTTCTATGGGAGTTGCAATTGCCGGTCTAGTTGTGGGTTTTATTTTATTATATGATATTTAGAAAAATAAAAAATCCCCATTTTAGAACAATATGGAAATAAAAATCTTCGAACAGATATTATGAAATTCTAATAAAGGAAATAAATAAATAATTTTTTAGATTTATCATAAAATACCCGTCTTGGATTTGCAGTCGTTTATAGCATGTTTGGACTCCTAACCGAAGGCGTGTATCCCTACATGTAGAATTTCTATAAAACAATATCATCAAGAATTCTAAACAGTCGTTTAATCATCAACAATATTTTAAACGAATTTCAATTTATTAACAAAATTAAAATTCTTAGCCATAAATTAACATCATGGTGAAATGTCCTACATGTAAATTATCAATGGATTCCCATTCAACTTTTGAGTTAATGGAATGCTGTATGAAGCAAGTAGGTGAGGATGTAAATATCGAGGATACTGAATATTCATGCCCAAATTGCAAACATCAAATCAAAAAGCACTCAAATCAGGAACTAGCTGAGTGTACCATAGCATTTTTGAAATCAGGAATTCAAAAATAATTCAAAAAATTTTTAACTTTTTGAATAAATTAAGTTCAAAAATATTAGATAAAATCTGTAACTCTATCTGGACATGATTTTATATTGATCAATGAAATGTCTTAGGGTAATGTCTGAAGAAAATACTGAAAAGCCAAAAAATAAAATTGTTTTTGTAACACTAAAAATGCCAGATGGTAAAGAACATGAGATACCACTTCCAGCTAAAGTTTTTAGTTCTGGTAGAGAGGGGTTTTATGCTCAAATTCCAGCCCTAGTATATGATAACGAAGTATATGGGGGACAAATTCAAGTTTGGAAAAAAACACCCAAATAAAAAATTTATTCATATACATTACGTCAAAACGTTATCCTCTCAACAAAAATTCATTTTCAAAAAAATAATTGTTGTAAATTAAATAATAAGATCTAATTATCGGAAGGGTAAGAAAACAATACTCTTGTCTGTTAGGGAAGAAATTGGCGCAGGACTATCAAATAAAAATTTTAGATTTATCATGAAAGTGTTAATAGTGGATAACAAACAAAATATTTCCAATCCACTCTCAACATTTCTTAAAGTCAAGGGCTTTGAAAATGTAGTAACAAATGACGAAAAAAAGGATTTGATTAGAGTAAAGGTGAGAAATTTGAAATCACTAGTTGAGGAAATTTATGAATTTAGGAAATTTTTGAATTTAAAAAAAATATCCCCTCAAAAATTTTATTTTTTTGAGGTTCTTTTTACACTGCTTTTCTTTGCTGCAGTCTTCTTTGCTGCAGTCTTCTTTGCTGCAGTCTTCTTTGCAGGTTTTTTAGATCCTGTAATTTTTTTTGCTGGCATAATGAGCAAATTTAATTTCTTAGATTTCTATAGGTAAAATAAAAAAAATAAACAAAATGAGTATTTTTTAAAACATAAATTTTAAAAAATATTTTTAGAAATTTTTAGGAAAACCTGTTTTCAAAAACAATTTCCTCAATGGGTAACTGCCCACCTCTTTGACCGGGAGGCTCTAATGCCTTTCCAACGACAATCATCATTACGATCAAATGGTCATTTGGGAGATGTATTATTTTGGCTAGCTCATCATATTCAAATCCACTCATCGGACAAGAGTCAAGACCCATTTGTTTTGCAGCAAGCATTATAGTCTGAGCAGCAAAACCACAAGATCTCATTGCCTCATCTCTTTTGTTTTGTGAGTTATCAGAATATTTTCTTTTGAGGGCATTTGCCACATATTCTTGTTTTTCTTTGGGGTAATTTTTCCAATATCTTTTTGGATTATCCATCCATGCGCTAGTATTTCCACATAAAATTATGACCAAAGAACCATCAGAAGGTTGGGCTTGATTACGAGCGGCTTTACTGATTTCTTCTTTTATTTTTTGTTCAGAGATTGTAATGAATCTCCAATTTTGTTGATTGTAACTACTAGGAGACAAAATTGCCAATTCCATTAAAAATTTGATTTCATCAGTAGTCATTTTGTGATTTGGATCAAATTTTTTAATTGCTCGTCTATTGATTATGGCATCAAAAGTATTCATTAGTTATCCAATTTGATCAGTTTATTTTCGTAATTTATTTGATTAAAGTACACATCTAACATGGAATTTAGAATTCATTCATATTTATCCAAAGCAAATCAATAAAACTAATCATTTCTACGAAAACAGATAAGATCAAGAAAATAAAATGACTGAATTTAACCATAAACCCTACACAACAATAATTGTTAGAGATATCATCAAAATGAGTCTAGATGATTTACTCAATATGATGTCAACACTAGAGGCAGGTAATGGATATTGGGCCGACGGAGTACTTTTTGCAAGTTTTTCTATGACTGATTCAGAAGAACTAGCTAAAAAGGAGATTCAGGGTGAAACATATCTGGATAAAATTATTTTTGCAAAATATGAAGAATATACAAAAACAGCAAAACTATCTACCAATCTTGAGATTAATATTTTAAATGTACAAAAAAGCCAATTGTATAGAGACCTAGTCGCATGGTTGAAAAAACAGTCCATATGGAATGAATAGATTAAATTCGGACAAACTGCATATGAACTCTTAATTTCATATAGGAGTTGATATAAAGGAATAACAGATGGAAATAACTGAAGAAGATAGAAATGAATTAAAAAATCTATTGAGTATTGCAACCAGTCAGATTCCAAGATATTTCAATTTACTAAATTCAACTAAAGAAAATTGGCAAATTAAAAATATCAATGAATGTGTTTTTGGAATGGTATTTGAAAAATACATTCACGATTCTGGACAATATATGTCAAACAAAAGCATAGATGAAAACCAACCAAATTCAATTGAAAACACTATGGAGGCATATGATGCCGGAATTGACGTATTTGGGGATAACGTGGCTGAAATTAAGAGAAAAATCCAGGAAAACTAGCACTTTCCAGCCCTAATATTCGCAAATAGACAGGCTACAGATTTTAATTAAGTAATTATAAAATTTAATGATGGAGTATACCCAAACAAAAGAGCCAGACGTTGAAAAACCCATAGTTATTGCAGCTATGCAAGATATGGGGAATGTTGGGAGTATTGTAATTAATTTTATCAATGAGAGTTTGCATACCACTCAATTTAGAATAGCAAAAAGCCAATTTCCAACATATGTTGTAGATAAAGGAGGTTACATTGATGTTCCAATTGAGAATTGGGAGTACAGATTTACAGATAGGTTAATTTTGTTTGGAGGTGGGACAGGTCAACCACAGAATAATCAAGAACTTAATTCATTATGCCAAGACGTAATTGATATTTCAAAAAAGTATTCTGCAAAATTCATCTATACTTTGGGCGGGTTTCATACCAATAGAAATTTGAATAAAAATTCCAGGACCCTAGTCACTACAACCTCAAAAGAGTTAACAAAACAAATGTACGATATGGGAATGGAGACTACCCAAAAATCAATTATAACAGGCTTTAATGGATTGATTTTAGGATTTGCAAAACAAAATGGCATTCAGGGAATTGGAATGTATGGAGAACTAAATGATCCAAAAATTCCACAGTATAGAGCAGCAATTAGCATAATTAAGACATTAGAAAAACTAACCTACAGGAAACTCGGAGATACAAGCAGGTTAGAAATGATGGCTCAAGAAGTTGAAAAAAGTTTCGAGAATTAGTTTTTGATTAACGGTATTCATCTCCACAATCTCCAATGCTCTCAAAAAGATCATTTGATTTTTGGGTAACTAATTGAATCTCAAAAATATCTTCAGAATCTAAATGCAATCCAAACGCCTTTAAATTATCTTCTCTGTGTTCAGATATCCCCAATCTTGTACCAATGATTACTCCTGCAACTGTAGCTTTTTCTAAAATAAAGGAGGTCGACACATTTGCAATAGTACAAGAGTGTTTTTTAGAAATTTGATGCAGAATTTGTAATAATTCTTGGAATAATTCCCAACCACCCCAAGCATTAATCATGTTGTAGTATTTCTGAAGACTTGCAGTAGAGAGATCAGTCCTAGTAGGTTTTGGAGAATTTAGATATTTTTCTGACAAAAATCCTCCCAGCAAAGTTCCATATGATAACAGGAAAATATTGTGTTTACTACAAAATGGGATCATTATTTTTTCTGGCCTTTGATCTAAAATTGAAAATTGAACCTGATTAGATACAATATCAAATCCCTGATCTTTAACAATTTGTAATTGTGTTGTGTTAAAATTGGTCAATCCAATGTGTTTTATTTTTCCATCATCTCTAATGTCGGATAAATTAATCAGTCCATCGATGTAACTCGGGTTATTGTAATCCCACCAATGGAATTGGATTAAATCAATGGAATCAGTATTCATTCTTTCAAGAGACTTGTCAATGTAATGATTGACAATACTTTTAGTCATCGGGCCTGGATTTGGGACAAATTTTGTTAAGGCTTGTGAATTTTTTAATTTATCCTTTCCTTTTAGGTCCTGAAGTTTTTTTCTAAATTTGCCAATAAACAACTCTGCAGGTCCGTAAATATCTGCTAAATCCCATGTCGTAAATCCTAAATTATGATACTCTATCATTTCACTGATTGCTTTTTCAGGATCAATATACCCGTGAGTTCCAGAAACCTGCCACATTCCGTTTAATATTCTACAAATGGATAAATTCTCAGCTATCTCTTTTGATTCAATCATGAATTATGTGGATGTAGGTTGTTAAAAAATAATCTTCATTAAATTCCTTAAAAAAGATTATTGTATTGGATAATGAACATCACAAAACAAGACAATCCCAGATGGAAGTGTTTTTGCTGTAATTGAGTGTCCCTCTTGTAAGCCCTTTCCACAAACATAACATTCTACTATGCAAGTAGAGGTTATGGTATTTTTGGCAGAATCAAAAATTCTATTTTGACTCGATCTTTGTTTTACCTCCTGCATTGCCATGGATGGTAATAATACCAGATCAGTAATAAAGGTACCGTACACTATGGTATTTTACCTATTTTAAGTCAATATGAGATTTTATCGCCTAAATTAACCAACTCTTAAATAATTTAATTAGACAAAAAACTAGACTTTATTTTGTATTTTCGTGCCTAAATGAAGTGGGGAGGTTATTCCCCTTGAAGAAAAACAAAGATGTATTTCTCTAGAAGTTGGAATATCTTTTAATTCGCCTTGTTTTCTTTTTTATCTCGTTATTTTTCATATGTTGGTATACTGTGAATAGAATTACCAGGCTTGGTATAGTAATCATCCAAATAAAATCATTCCAATATCCATTTTGAAATATCATGACATGGGCTACTCCTTCAACCAGTAGTCCAAAAATTAAGAGGTTTGTGGATTTTATTTTCACTGTAACAACTTAATAAAATATCCATATAATCTTGTGTTATCTTTTTTTATGACATATTTTGATTTAATTATTTTAAATCAAAATATTTTAGACCTAGAAAATAATTTCATATCTTTCTCAAACCCTAAACTTTAACAAGTAAATTCCAGCACCTACAACACTAGTTACTGCGGGGATTACCCACATCATACTTCCAAGTCCAACAATTACTAGTGCTGGTAAGTCAAGTTAGATGAGTTCTCCTGCTACTAGTGTTGGTTCTGGTACATTAATCCAAATTTCTTGATTTAAAAATACTTAGTCGTGACTTGCAAATTCTATTTCGAAAGTCACAATACAGTGTTTTTTGGATGTATCACCTAAATTTTTTATCAATTCATCAAAGGTTTGTTCGTCAGTTTTATCAGGGGAAAAATCCTCAAATTCAATACTATTTGATGGACATACTACGGACATATCTTCAATGATAAAATCTTCATTACATGAATATTTTTTTGGAATGGTAGTTTCTTCAATTGCCTCAAGTTGCAAAGAAACTTCATCAGGATTTACAGTACAGTCAACTGGCACTTGATCTATGTCTTCCACAACACAATCTTCTGATGAAATTGTATTCGGAGCTGGGATCAAAGTGTCATCAATTAAAATATCACCATGACCTAAATGTCCATTTAATGCACCTTGTTATGAGAGAATAACGATGGTATTAGGATTTGGAGGGACATGACATACAGGTACCTTGACAAACCCCCCCCCCCTGCAAAAGCATCACCTGTTACTGAAATTGAAGAAATCAAAATAGCAAAAAATTTAGGCAAAACGTATTTTCTCACGACAATCCTGAGATGTTTAGAACATTACTATTATGAAGTAAAAGCCTAGACTGCCAATTTCATATTTTTTACTTGTAATTAAAAACAAAAATGAAAATGGAATTAATCTCTATTTTTGATGATTTTTTCAGATAAATTCAATATTCTTTGGAATGAATGATTTCAGTTATTAGATGAAGTTATAGAATAACCGATATCAATTCAAAAATCTTACCTTATTGGTTTTCCAACAGTGTGATACAATTTAGGTATGATTTTAACAAAAAAGAACCAAGAAATGTAAAATGTTAAAATGATTTAAATAATAAACGACCGAAATTTTGTTTATGGGTGGACACCTTTGGAGTTTCGCAACCGCATATAGTACCTCTAGATTTAGCTGATAATCAATTTCAAATTTATAACAAAATATCTCGAAATTATTCACATTCATTTCTCTTTGAATCCCTTTCAGGTCCTGAAATACTTGCAGAGACTTCGGTTATGGGTTTTGATCCAAAAACTATCATCAAAGGATATTCAGACAAGGTAGAAATTATCATAAAAGACCAAGATGTTCAGACTATTCAAACAGATGATCCATATGCAGAACTAAAAAAATTATTAAAAAAATCAGACAATCAAGAATATCGATATCTAGGAGGAGCAGTTGGTAGAATTAACTATGATGCAATAAGACTAGTTGAGAAAATCCCAAACACTCATGATGCACCAGAGCCATTAATGGAGTTTGGAATTTATGACGATGGGATTTTATATGATAACTTGCACAAAAAACTATTTTATTTTTACAATGAGGAAAATAGGTTTTCAGATTTTAAAATATCGCCAGATGGTTTTGGGAAATTTAGCGCAACTAAAACTATTCCAAATATGGATGAGATTAGCTTTGCAAATATCGTAAATAAAGCAAAACAGTACATCCATGATGGAGACATATTCCAAGTTGTACTGTCTCGTAAATTTACATTTGAGGTAAATGGAGATAACCTTACACTATACAAGACACTGAGAAATCTAAATCCATCACCTTACATGTATCATCTAAAACAAAACAATAAAGAAATAATTGGAGCATCACCTGAAATGTTAGTCCGAATCACCAATGACAAAGTCGAGACTTTTCCTATTGCAGGGACTAGGAAAATAACAAACGATGAGGATGAAAATAAAAGGCTGTCAGAAGAATTACTTAGTGATGAAAAAGAGCTTGCAGAGCATACGATGCTTGTAGATTTGGGAAGAAATGATATTGGCAAAGTATGTAAGTATGGAACAGTTCATCCTGAATCTTTAATGAAGATAAAGAGGTTTAGTCATGTTCAGCATATCGTTACTCATGTAATAGGTACTTTAGCCTCAGAAAAAGACATGTTTGATGCATTTCAGGCAGTATTTCCTGCAGGGACAGTCTCTGGAGCCCCCAAGGTCAGAGCAATGGAGATTATCGACGAATTAGAACCTGAAGCACGTGGGTTGTACGCAGGAGCTGTGGGTTATTTTTCATTCAACGGATGTTGTGATTTTGCAATTGCCATTAGAAGTATTTTCATCGATGGAAACAAAGGATTTGTACAATCAGGAGCAGGTATTGTTTCTGATTCAATTACCCAAAACGAATTCAAGGAAACAGAACACAAGGCAGGAGCAATGTTGCAAGCAATAAAGGAGGCATCAATTTGAAATTTCTAATAATTGACAACTATGATTCTTTTGTATACAATATCGCACAGTATCTTGGAGAACTAAAAGTGGATTGTGATGTTATTCGAAATGATAAAATTACGATTGATGAAATTAAAGAAAAAAAGTATGACGGGATTATAATTTCTCCAGGTCCTGGAACTCCTGATGATAAGAAATATTTTGGAGTATGCAGTGATATCATAAAAAATATGGGAAGCAGTATTCCCATATTAGGAGTTTGTCTTGGCCATCAAGGAATAATATCCTCATTTGGGGGAAAAGTTACCAATGCAGGATGTGTGCGGCATGGAAAGACTAGTCCTGTACGACATACTGACTCAGAGTTATTCAAAGGTGTAAGGAATCCCTTTAGGGCTACTAGATACCATTCATTGGTTGGAGACAAGACAGTCATTCCAGAAATATTAGAGGTTACTGCAACAGCTGATGACGATGGAGAAGTAATGGCAATACAACACAAAGAATTTCTTATAATGGGAGTACAATTTCATCCAGAATCAATAATGACTGAGGACGGTAAGAAAATTCTTGCAAATTTTATAAGACAAGTGGAGAAAAGAAAATGATATCTAAAATTATTAAAATACTCGAAGAAAAAACCAATCTATCCTATGACCAAGTAAAGGAGGTAATGACAGATATCCTATCAGGTAAAACATCTGATTCTGAGAATATTTTGTTTCTTTCAAATTTGGCCAAAAAAGGAGAGACTGATGATGAATTATTGGGAATGCTTGATAAAATGAACGAATTTGCCCTCAAAGTTGTGCCTAAAAATAAGGGGACTATAATTGACATGTGTGGCACTGGTGGAGATAGACTTCAAACCTTCAATATTTCAACTACTGCATCATTTGTGGTAGCTGCCGCCGGTGGAATTGTTGCTAAACATGGCAACAGGTCAAGTTCTGGTGTTTCAGGAAGTGCAGATATTTTTGAGTGTTTTGGATATGATCTTAACCAAGAACCCTTGCAAATATCGAAAATTTTAGAAAAACATAACATTTGTTTCATGTTTGCACAAAAATTTCACCCAGCAATGAGACATGTTTCAGCAGCACGAAAACAAATTGGAAAAAGAACTGCTTTTAATCTCCTAGGACCGTTATCAAATCCAGCTGGAGTAAAAAATCAATTGGTGGGTGTTTTTTCAATTGAATATCTAGATAGATTACCTCTAATAATGAAAAGACAAGGAATTGAAAACATAATGACAGTACGCTCAGATAATGGAATGGATGAGTTCTCTACAAGTTCTGTAAATCGAGTATGTGTTTTAAGAGATGACAAAATCTTGATGAATGTAATTGATCCTGAAGTAGTAGGCCTTCACAAATCAAAACTACATGATATTCAAATCAAGACCAAAGAGGATGCCATCAAAGCCTTTGTTGGAGTGCTAAACAATACAGCAAATCAAGCAATGATTGAAACTACTGCACTCAATGCTGCAGGAGGATTAATCGTTGCAAATATTGTCAAAAACTTTGAGGATGGCGTAGAGATTGCATTGAAGACAATAAATGATGGAAAAGCTTTTAGCTTGCTTGAAGACTTTGTTGAGGATACAGGAGATGTCTCAAAATTAAAGGAGATTGTAAATGGCTGAGAATATTTTAAAAAAATTGGTGAACAATTCCCAGATGGCAATTAATGATGGCACATACGATATAGAGTGTAATTTAGAAAAATCATCTAAGGACTTTATTCAAATAATAAAAACACACCCGCACGCAACATTACTTACCGAGATTAAATTCTCATCGCCATCTTTGGGCAAAATAAGAGTGCCTGGGGATCCTGCAAGTATTGCCCAAAAAATGATTTCAGGGGGTTCCAAGGCATTATCAATTTTGACTCAACCCCACCTTTTTAATGGCTCACCGCAGTACTTTATCAAAGTAAGACAGGCAGTAAATGTGCCACTTTTGATGAAAGATATCATGATCGATAAAATCCAAATTGATGCTGCCCAGAAAATTGGGGCAGATTATATTTTGCTTATACAATCGCTTTTTGACAAGGGATATTTGAAAGACATTGACGAGTTTGTAAGTTATGCTCACAAAAAAGGATTAGAGATATTACTTGAGGTGCATACAAAAGAAGAGTTTGAGCAGGCCTTAAAGACTGATGCAGATTTGATAGGAATCAACAACAGAAATCTTGACACGCTAGAGATTGATCTTGCCACTACTGAAACTGTTCTTAAAGGATTTGATAAATCAAGACCAATCCTCTCTGAGAGCGGAATTGAGACCCCAGAGGATATCCAATACCTAAAAAAGTGTGGAGCAGATGCGTTTTTGATAGGCTCAAGCATAATGAAAAGCAATGACATTGAAGAGCAAGTAAAAAAATTGGTGAACGCATATTGAGATACCCCAAAGATGGAAGATTTGGGGAATTTGGTGGAAAGTACATTCCTGAAACTTTAGTTCCTGCAGTACAAGAGCTTGAAGAGAATTATCTCAAATTTAAAAACGATAAAAAATTCAAAAAAGAACTAGATTATTACCTCAAGCAATATGCAGGAAGGCCAACTCCATTGTATTTTGCAAAAAATTTGAGTGAAAAAATAGGTGGCGCTAAAATCTATCTAAAAAGAGAAGACCTCCTGCATGGAGGAGCTCACAAGATAAACAATACTTTGGGTCAAGCATTGCTTGCAAAAAAGATGAATAAAAAAAGAATCATTGCAGAGACCGGTGCAGGTCAACACGGAGTAGCAACTGCAATGGCATGTGCGGCATTAGGATTAAAGGTCGAAGTATACATGGGCTACAAAGATACCATCAGACAAAAGCTAAATGTCTTTAGAATGAACATGCTTGGTGCTAAGGTCCATCCTGTAAAATCAGGATCTCAGACCCTCAAGGATGCCATTAATGAGGCAATTCGTGACTGGATTACAAATGTAGAGAATACTTACTATCTTTTAGGCTCTGCAGTTGGCCCTCACCCATATCCTGTTATGGTTAGAGATTTTCAAAGTGTAATTGGCGAGGAGATAAAATCCCAGTTCAAAAAACTAGAAAATAAAACTCCAGATTGTGTGATTGCATGTGTCGGAGGGGGCTCCAATGCCATTGGAACATTTTATCCACTTGTGGATACTAGTGCTGAAATTATCGGAGTAGAAGCAGCTGGCAAGGGACTAAAATCTGGCTTTCATTCAGCGACACTTTCTGCAGGACGAAAGGGAGTTTTACATGGAATGATGACTTATTTGCTCCAAGACAAGGAAGGACAGATAACGGAGACTTATAGTATCTCAGCTGGCCTTGACTATCCAGGAGTCGGACCTGAACATGCATTTCTTAAAGATAGCAAACGGGTAAAGTATCATTCGGCAACTGATTCAGAAGTTATTGATGCCTTTTTGCTCTTGACTAGAACTGAAGGAATTATTCCTGCGCTAGAGTCAGCTCACGCAATAGCTGATGCGCTTAAGGTTGCTAAAAAGCATAAACCTTCTGAGTCAATTGTAGTGACATTATCTGGTCGAGGAGATAAGGACGTCGAAGAAGTGCAAAATTATCTTGATAGAAATACCAAATAGAGAAAATTAAAGAAAAAATTAATGTATCAAAAATAAAGATACAATAATAATTGCAAATTAATGCACAATTCTTTATATGGATTCTGCAAAAAAACCAACATTGCAGAGTAAACAAATGTCAAGAATCAAAGAAAAGTTTGCAGATTTGGAGGAAAAAAATCAAAAGGCGTTAATCGCATATATAATGGCAGGATTTCCAAATGAAAAAACCACCTTATTAGCAGTAAAGGGACTTGTAAAGGGAGGAGTAGATATTATCGAGTTGGGTTTTCCATTCTCAGATCCAATTGCAGATGGACCAGTTATTCAAAATGCAAGTGTCATATCATTAGAAGGAGGAACCAAATTAACGAATTTTTTTGTCCTAGTAAAAAAAATTCGAGCAATTACAGATACACCTCTTGTTTTAATGACTTATACCAATATTTTATACAACAAGGGATATCAAAAGTTTATTGCAGAAGCTAAAAAAGCAGGAATTGATGGATTTATTCTACCAGACATGTTAATTGAAGAAGCATCAGAATATCTAAAGTCGGCCAAAAAAAATACTGATACGATATTTTTAATCTCCCCCAATACTAGTAAAACAAGAATAGAGAAAATTGCAAATGCCACCACAGGTTTTTTGTATCTAGTTGCAGTATATGGCACAACAGGAGTAAAAACTGAGATAAAAAATTATACTCTCAAAGCAATAAAGGAGGTAAAAAAACAAACCAAGGGTAAAATTCCAATTGGAGTTGGATTTGGCGTATCAACTCCTTCTGATGTAAAAAAATACATCTCTGTGGGGGCAGATGCAGTAATTATAGGTAGTGCATTTTTAAAACTAATTGAAAAAACTCCTCAAAATCAAATAGAGAAAAAAATTGAATTATTTGCAAGGTCCTTAAAAAAAGAAACTTTGAATGTCATTCAAAAATAATATTCAACCAGAAAAATTGAATAAAAATATTGAAGATCAGATTTTAGAATTTGTTCAAAATAGGCATGACAAAAATGAATCCACAGGGCCAAGACAAGTGCACATTAGATTTGATATTGAAATTATAGATGCAGAGGAAATACTTGAGACACTTGCTCAAAAAAACAAAATTTCAAAATTTTACGACATGGAGTATCAAGAAGAAAGGTACATTCCAAATTAAAAAACCCGTCAAAGTATAGTGGCCTTTATCAATCTCGGCAACTATAGGTTTTTTCCTCATTGGCCACTATCTAGATGTTCTCAAGTTATACCTTCTAGAAAGTTGAATAAAAAATAGTCGAGAATAATTTTTAACATTAGTTCAAAAATAACGGGATTTTTTAACATTTGTTAAAATCAAAGATTGATCGACAAAACATACAAAAACCCGTTATTCATTTGCTAAATGTGCAGACAAAGTTCATTTTTGTGACTGGGGGAGTAATGTCAGGTCTTGGTAAGGGAGTCACGACATCATCTATTGCCAAACTATTACAATTAGCAAACCAAAAAGTATCTTGCATCAAAATAGATCCTTATCTGAATTATGATGCAGGAACCATGAATCCAGTAGCGCATGGAGAGGTCTTTGTCACTGAAGACGGAGGGGAGTGTGATATGGATATTGGAAATTATGAGCGTTTTTTGAATCAAAATATCCCAAAAAATCACAACATTACTACTGCTCAAGTATACTCTACTGTAATTGAATCCGAAAGAAAAGGAGAGTATCTGGGGGCATGCGTGCAAATTATTCCTCATATAACCGATGAGATAAAAAATAAAATTAAAAAAATTGCAAATGACGAGGAATTAGATTTTTTGATTGTAGAGTGTGGTGGAACTGTAGGAGATATTGAATCATTGCCATTTTTAGAATCACTAAGGCAGATGAGAGTTGAGGACGGACCAAAAAATGTAATTTTTGTACATGTAACGTTAGCTCCATCTCTTGATGTTGTAGGTGAGCAAAAGACAAAACCCACACAGCATAGTGTACAGGAATTACGCAGGATTGGTATACAGCCAGACTTTTTAGCTGTACGATGTACCCAGCCATTAGAGGAGAAGACAAAGAAAAAACTAGCATTATTTACAAATGTTGCAGTTGATGACGTTCTTTCATGTCATGATGCAAAATCAATTTTTGAGGTACCTCAAATCCTATACGACCAAGGAATTTTAGATTCTATTTTTACAAAATTTGGCAAAGTTGGAATGGTTAATGCATCTGCCAATTGGGATGATTGGAACAAGATTGCACAGTCAATGACTAGTCAAAAAGATCAAAAGGTAAAGATTGCAATGGTAGGAAAATACGTCACTCTTGCAGATAGTTACGTCAGTGTTAATCATGCTCTAAAGCATGCAGGGGCCAAGCTTGGAAAATCAGTTGAGATTGATTGGATTGATTCAGAATCAATTGAGGATTATAACAAACTATCAAATTATGATGGAATTTTGGTTCCAGGGGGATTTGGTACCAGAGGATCAGAGGGAATAATCAAAACTGCAAATTTTGCTAGAGAAAAAAATATTCCATATCTTGGAATTTGTTTTGGATTCCAGCTTGCAGCCATTGCATTTAGTCAAGAGGTTTTGAAGCTAGAAGATGCAAATTCAACTGAAATTAAAAAAGATGTAAAAAACCCAGTAGTAGATTTGCTTCCAGAACAAAAGGAGATATCAGATATGGGAGGCTCACTCAGACTAGGAGGGCATAAGATCAAGATAAAGCAAGGGACTATCGCCCATAGGATTTATGGTTCTGATTCAATAAGTAAAAGACACCGTCACCGCTATGAAATTAACAAAGATTACCTTTCAGAATTTGAAAAACAAGGGATGATATTTTCTGCAGAAAGTGACGGTGGAAAGAGAATGGAGATTTTAGAGATTCCAAGTCACAAATTCTATCTTGGAGTACAGTTTCATCCAGAATTTAATAGTAGGCCCGGATTTCCTGAAGAATCTTTTGTGTCATTCATCAAAGCAGCTTCAAGTTAGTTTATTCTATTTTTGAGATTTCATAAATCTTTTGTCTTGCGTCTCTGACAGATACTTTCTTTTTGATATACCCTTTGGCAAGTAAATGGCTCAATGCCAATCTAACTGTTCTATCTGGCAGTAAAGTTTTGTTGGAAAGATCCTTTTGTGTCAATGCACCTTCATACTCTAGTGTTTTTATCAAAAGTTTAGAGCTTGGCGGCATGCTTAGTAACTCCTCTGCAAGATGTGCTTTTTTTGCAAGTGCAGAGATTGCAGTAGAGTCTTTTTTGAGTCGAATTATTTTTGCAGGTGGAAAGTATTGTGTGCACTCTACTTTCTTGTTTACCTTGTATCGCTCCAATCCATCTAAAATTACCTCACAATGCAATCTAGCTGCAATATCATCAATTTCTATAGAGCTGTTGTTTGATACAATTATTGGTCTTCTATTTACATTCAAAGAGTTTACAGATATTATCTCAAATACAGTAGAGTCTTGAAAAATTACTGGTCCACCTGCAGACATTGAATAGGCAGATGAACCAATTGGAGTAGAAATAATTATTCCGTCACTGCTATCGTGCCACACCTCCTCACCATTTACACTAAGTGTATGCTCCATTAGCATTGCACTTTTAGAGGGAAAAACTGCAACGTCATTTAAAACAGGAAATACATTTGTTCCATCAATTTTTACTGCCAATCGAGGGACTTCTTCAATAGAATAGTTTTGTTTTTTTAATCTGTTTAGATATGATGGAAATTCTTTGATATCTATTTGTGCTAAAAATCCACCATATTCACCTTCATTGATTCCTAAAACAGGAGAGGTAGAGTCAAATGCCCTGTGAAAATAATTCCGAATTCCTTTATCACCTCCAAGAACAATCACACAATCAAACTCTTTTGATTTAGACTTGGAAGTAATGATAAATGGTTTGACGTCGTTTTCTGCCAATATTTTTTTTATTATTTTCTGGGAGCCCGATGTTGAACCTATTCCATAAATTCCTATTTGCACAGAGATTTTCAAATTACCATACCATAAAAGGATAAAGCTAAATTGAGCGATAATTCATTAGATTGTAAAAATAGGATGCATTGTTTTCAATAGTTCCTTTTTTTGGAATCTTTAAAAGTCCAACATTTTTTGAATCAAGGGCTGCTTGAGCGGCCCCTCCAGCAAAACAAAAAGCCCAAAGAAAATCATTTTCCTTAATCATGGTGCAACAAAATGCCGAACAAAAAATATCTCCTATTCCAGTCGTATCATTGATTTTTTTGTTTGGAAGAGTTATGGAATAAATTCTATCTTTGACTAGCATGGATATTTCAGCTTTATTTGTATAAATGGCATATTCGACTCCTTTTTTTTGTAGCAACTCCAAGGACTCGATGTTTGATGTACCTATTAGATGCTGAGCCTCGTCTGGGTTGACTTTGATGGCATTTACTTTATCCAAGTTAACCGCCGTGTTTTCTAAAAAAACATTTTTCTCCGCATCAGTTCTTCTCAAAAATCCCTGAGGATCTAAAAATAAAAAATTAGAATCTTGTTTTAATTTTTCAAACACCTCTGCAGAAATTTCATGGAAAATAGGACTAACGATAAATCCATCTGCATTAATTTTAGAATATGAAATTGGCTCACATTGGTTTTCAAGTTTTAGTGTTCTATCAGCACCTTTAATGATTATTGAGAATTTTGTTGTGTCTTTTTTACTCAAAGAATTTTCAAATTGGATTTGATTCCCTGTAAGGTACTGTTTGTGTGGAAAGTCAGGACCAAACTTTGTTACCAGTTCTACATCCATTCCAAACTGTTTTGCAGTAATTCCACCATAAGTGGCAGCACCACCTATTTGCTCATAGTTTGATTCACCTATGGTAATTGTATCGATTGCACAATGAGAAAATAAGGCAATTTTCATTTAGTTGCACTTGTAAAGTTGATGATTTAGTTTTTTGCTTTGTTTTTTTCAAAACAAGATTTGCAAATAATATCGCCCTTAGATATTACCAAATCACAATTTGATGCATAACAAGTGTGGCATAATCCCTTCATTTGTATACAATTCATAAGAATACGATCAAGGATTAAAACATGCTGAGAATTTTGCCCAAAAATAGGCAGTAAATTCAAGAAATTGGTCGTTCATGCGCAAGAATTTTGATCCAGAAAAACCTACTTAATTATAAAATAATTTCGAGTTAGAATTTTCATTGCTCAATCCAAGAATTTACTCTAGAATTAATTCCTGATTAAAATTTAAACAGTTTAGGAATAAAATGTAAATTGATCGAAAATTGAATTCAGATTCAAATCACTCATTTTGAATCTAAAACCAAAATCTAGCTCAAAGAGTTAACTTTTCGATAACCAATAATAGACTTGAATCACTTAAGTGAGAATACTTTGATCTTAAATTGTGGCACAAAGATACAAACCTGTTATCTCTTATAGACTAAAAGAAATTCCAATTAAACAAATCAAGATATGGAAAGAAGCACAAGCAAGAAAGCTAGATCGAGAAGGGATCTCAGAGCTTGCAAAATCCATCAAAAATGAAGGATTGTTAAATCCTCCCCTAGTCCAAAAACAAGACAAGAACACCTACCTTTTGATGTCAGGTCAACGTCGGCTGGCTGCCATGAAAAGACTGGGTGCAAAAAAGATTCCAGTTCACCTAATTACCAGAAAAACAGAATATGACCTCAAAGATGCAAAGGCAGCCTCAGTAGTTGAAAACATTCACAGAAATGATATGAACCACAAAGAGATTGCCGATGCTTGTAAGTTTTTAACTGAACAGGTAGGCAAGTCTGCTGCTGCCAAATCAATGGGAATGTCACCACGTACATTAAACAAATATCTAGGATTTGCAGGAGTTCCTGACAAGCTAAAATCATTTGTCCCACAGATAATATCAAGAGATGAGATGACTAGACTTTATCAAATCATTCCCAACATCTCAAAGGCAGAAAAATTTGTAAATAGGATTGCAAACCTTGAATCGAGTTTGCGAAAAAAATATCTTGTTGCTTTGGCTCGTTCACCCAAATCATCTCACCTAAAACTTTTAAAACAAGCAAAATCATTGAGATTAAAACAAAACATTTCATTCAAGTTATCAAAGACAGCTGCAAGAAAACTAGCACACGAATCAAACAAAAACGATACCACACCTGATGAAATGGCTACAAAAATAATTTCAGACTATCTTAAACGCACGAGAAGATAGTATCCAATATTTTCAATATGTAAATCTAGTTAAAAAATAAAACTCTAATTGTTTAGAATGAATTTTAATTCATTAATATTAAATTCTCTTAGTTTTTTTTCATGGTCTGTAAGGGAACATGCAAGAATTACAAGGCTAAAAAAATCAGCTATAGAGGTTTTTATGAATTAGGTCACAAGAGATGCTCTGTATGCGAGATTTTTATCCAATGGGAGGGAGTTTTTTGTCCATGTTGTGGAGTAATGCTGAGAACTAGACCAAAAGGAACTTCGGGTAGACACCAACTAATACTGATAAGACAATCACAGAAATAAAAAATTGAAAATTAATTCAATGTTCATTTGCCTCTTATTATTTATTAAAAATTCTTAATGTAGGTTTTTCTTTCCGTATGGTTAAACCCCAACTAGGTTTCACCTACAAACCTTGTTACGGCAAAATAGGGTTTAGAGTTATAAATTTAAACTAGATAGTAGTTGATTCCGCATAGAATTAACTCAACTCACAATCAGTTTAATAATTTGATAACCTGAATTTTTACCCCGAGGTGAAAAATATGCAATCGCAAAGAATCAGAACATGGGATAAAATGGTTCATGCACCATTTAGAAAGGTCGTGAAATTTGATCTTATCTGTATGGGTATTGGTGTTGTGATTGGTATGGGTATTGGTGCCTTTATTGCAACCAATATCTAATTTTCCTAACGCCCCTTGAGACAGATTATTTGATCTGTCTTATTTTTTCCATTAATTCTAAATACCTTTTTTTACAGGATTTTTAGGTTTGGAGAAAATAGAATCTAAAATTTGAAAAAAGAGAAATAATAAGAAAATTAAGACAATAATTATGGTAAGAGTTGCAGAATGTTTCAAGTGTGGTATAACAGAAAAAGAAACAAATTTAGTTTACACTCTAGACAAGCCCGTATTATGTGAAAAATGTTCTAAAGTATGAGATGCTTAAACTTAGATATTAGACTTGAATGTTCAAATATTGCTAAAAATGTATACTCTTGTCTTTGATTTTACATAACACTCAAAAAGAAAATCTATTGTTAAATCCAAGTCACATAATTTACTATTTAGTTTATATCTCAATAGGAGAATAATTTTTCATGGATCTTATTGGAATGTATATGCTAAACACAGAAGAATATGATAAAGAGAAAATTCAACAAGCCATTGAAATACTGTATAAGGATAGAAAAAATGAATTCCGCGAAATATCAAATGTAATTCTTACTGAAAAGGTAAAAACAATGCCAAATTGGAAGGAGTTTATTTTAAATTTCTGTTTAGATGTAGGAGATTCCTTCAAGACATGGACTGGTCAAAAATCTCCATCTTTGACTTCTCCACAAAAGGCATTAGCCATTTTAAGAAATTTAGGAAAGAAAAAAACATCAATGAATCAAATAACTCATCTGTTAAACATCTCATACAATATTTCAAATGAATTCAAAGAGATCTACAAACGTGTGAAATAAGTAATTTTATTGTTCTCAATATTTTTTAGAATCGATCTCTCAAAAAACATTAATGAATTTGCTTGAAATCATTTTACTATCAATACAGGTGTTTTTGAATTATTCACTATTCCATGAGCCACACTGCCAATATAATGAGCCTTGGGAGAGCCTAATCCCCTTGAACCGATTACTATGACATCAAATTTATTTTTACGTGCAAATCCAACTATTGTATCTACGGCGTTTTTTGATGATGCAATCTTTTGATTAAATTCTATTCCGTGACGTGCTGAACTAATTTTAGCAGATTCCATGAATTTTTTTGCTTGTTTACTTAGCTGTGCTCTGTAGGATTTTAGGTTTATTTCATAGGATGGTGGAAATTCTGGAAGAACATGTATTCCTGTAATTACCCCCTGTGATTGTCTTGCAAGAGATATGGCTTCATTTATCCCACGAATTGAATTTGCAGAACCATCCATTCCTACAAGTATTTTCTTGAATCTGTTTTGTAACACACCGATAAGTCAAACTAGTAGAATAATAGGGTAAACATAAATCTCAAAATTGATTTTAAGCTTTATAATTTAGACTTTTATGAAAATCAAAAACTACTGGTAAATTTACAAAAAATTTCCAAACAACAATCTTAATGTATTTTTGAAAAACTAACTTTAGGTGGAACGCTCCTTGAGCCACTCACCAACTTCAGGCCATAGTTTTTTGTGAGCAGATTTACTAATACACAATCCCACATGACCCGTTGGAAATTCTATTGTTTTTTTATCCGTGCTAGATATTACATTTGTGATTGTTCTACTTGACTCTGCTGAAACAAGATCATCATTAGTTCCAACTATATTTAACACGGGTATTGTGATTTTTTTAAGATCCACAAGTTCCTTTCCAAGCATCATCTTGTTTTGGATGAGAAGGTTTTTCTTGTAAATATCGTTAATGATTTGCTCAAAAGCTTTGCCAATAATTGGAACACTATCATAAAGCCAAGATTCTACAGCTAAAAACTTTGCAATTTCTTTAGTGTTTTTTGGTTCGCTAAAATAAAATGAATATTTTAGTGATGCTTCTAGTGGATTGCGCATCAAAAATGCAATGTTGAGAAAAAATGATGGTACATTACCAAAAGTTTGAACAAACTTACCAACATCTAGATTTGTTAACCATGTTTCTAAGACTGTAGGTGTCTTTCCAAAATCTGCAGGTGTAGCGTGTAAAATTAAACTTTTTACGTTTTCAGGATGCAAGGCAGAATAAATCAAAGACAAGATTCCCCCCCAGCAATAACCAAATAAATTGACATTTCTAGAACCTGTTATTTCTTCTACTTTATCTACTGCATTTTCAAGATAGTTATGTGCATAACTTGCCAGTGTCATGTTTTCATCATTAATCGTGGGCATTTTCCAATCTGTAGCATAAACATCAAAACCTAATTGTTGAAAATGTCGTATTATGCTTGTTTCTGGGAGTAAATCCAAAATATAATGGCGATTGATAAGAGAACCTACCACGAGTATAGGAGTTTTAAACTTTGGAGTAGATTGTGATTTGTAATGGTGTACCTCGAATCTACCTTTCATTGGGATTACTTCTGATGGCGTCCTATTGATGATGTCTCGAATAGGCTCTAAAAATGAATCTGAAAGATATGTAAACATCTCCAGATTTCTGTATATTTTATCATGTCCAAATATTGGTGCAAGAGTAATATATGATCCTGCAAAATCTGACAATGCATTGCAAAATGGGGTTTCTTTTAGTTTACTTCTAAATTCCGTATCAAAAGTAGATCGAAACTGATCTTGAATTTTTTCCCTTTGCAAACCAGATGTAGATTTTCCAGCCTTTGACCATGCCTGGATTAATGATTTGTTATATTCTGAGTAGAATTCAAAGGATTTCTCTATCACATTACTATAAGCAATAAAGACCTTGTTTGCATTTGATTCTTGCAATTACCGATGTAAAAAAAAATGACATATAATACCAACCCCAAATTTTCAAATTTGGTTTTCTTTGATTACTATTCAAATAACAATTTAATTAAATAATTAAATTGCAAAAGTTGTCAAAACAACCAGAATGGCATTCTGTTGAATTATCTGAAGTAATCAATACACTTCAAACTGATGTGGAGCATGGAATAACTTCACACGAGGCAAAAAGTAGATTGGAAAAATTTGGAGAAAATAAAATTTCTTTAAAAAAAAAGACAAATCCAGTAATCTCATTTTTTCTTCAATTCAAGCAACCATTAGTATTGATACTGATTATTGCTGGCTCTATTACTCTGTTTTTACAAGAATGGATTGATTCGGGAGTAATTTTTGGGGTAGTAATTGCCAATTCCATTATCGGTTTTATTCAGGAACATAAAGCCAGTAGGGCGATTCAAGCACTTGTAAGAATTGTTACTAGCGAAAACGTGGTTATTAGAGATAATGAAAAAGCAAGAATATCATCAAAAGAAATTGTCCCAGGTGACATTGTACAACTTCGATCTGGAGACAAAATTCCAGCAGATATGCGTCTATACTATGAAAAAGATCTAAAATTAGATGAATCATTATTGACAGGAGAATCCAAATCGGTTCAAAAACTGAGTGAGGTTCTTTCATCAAACATTCATCTTGCTGAGAGAAAAAACATGTCCTATGCTGGAACTTTAGTAGTAAATGGGTATGGAGTTGGTATTGTTGTATCTACTGGTGATAATACTGAGATGGGCAAAATATCCCAGACAATTTACGAAGCTAAAGAACTTGAAACCCCACTCACCAGAAAGATTTCATATTTTAGCAAAAACTTACTGTACATAATTATTGGTTTATCTGTTCTAACTTTTATTTTTGGGATTTTATTTACCCAAAGGACTTTTGTAGAGTTGTTCATGGAGATAGTTGCTCTATCTGTTGCAGTTATTCCAGAGGGATTACCAGCGGCAATGACAATAACTCTTGCTATAGGTGTTGGGTATATGGCTAAAAGAAATTCAATCATAAGGAAACTTCCAGCAGTAGAAACTTTGGGCAGTACCACAATCATTTGTTCAGACAAGACTGGTACTATTACTGAAAACCAAATGACCGTAATTGAGATTTTTGCGGGGAGTAAATCATTTACAGTATCAGGTACTGGGTTTCAACCAATTGGAGAGTTTACACATGATCAACAACTCATTGAAATAGATTGTCATGAGCCATTAAAAGAATGTCTTCTGGCAGGATTAGCTTGTAATGATTCTGATTTAATTCAAAAAGAAAATAACTGGGAAGCAAAGGGCGATCCAACGGAAGTTGCACTGATTACTTCGGCGCATAAGGCAAATCTTAAACAAAAAATGGTCGAATCGCTTTACCGGGTTGATACAATCCCATTTGAATCCCATCTCCAATTTATGGCAACTTTGCACGATGCTGACAAAAATAGGATGATATATGTCAAGGGGGCAGTTGAGAAAATTCTTTCTATGTGTTCTTGTCAATTAAACGAGTCTACCGAAATAGAAACCCTCTCTGAACACCATATTGTAAATTTACAAACCATAGCAGATGGTATGGCAACAAGAGGGTTGAGGGTCCTTGCCTTTGCCAGAAAAGAAATTACAAAAGATAAAAACAGAATTACTTTCTCTGACGTTAAAACTGACCTGACCTTTTTGGGATTTCAAGCAATGTTAGATCCTCCAAGATCAGAGGTAGTTGAAGCAATACGAGAATGTCATAGTGCTGGAATTTGCGTAAAAATGATAACTGGAGATAATTTGAAAACAGCCATTCACATTGGAGAGCAGATAGGTTTGAATCAATCCATTCTTGGAACTAAACGTAAACTAGTAGCCATATCAGGAAAAGAATTAGAGACCTATTCTGATGATGAATTGATTACCATCGCTGAAAAAACAGATGTGTTTGCAAGAGTATTGCCAGAACAGAAATTTGCACTAGTAAAGGCTCTTCAAAATAAAGGCCATATAGTTGCAATGACTGGAGACGGTGTTAATGATGCTCCTGCGCTAAAACAAGCAAATGTTGGAATTGCAATGGGCATAACTGGTACCGAAGTTGCCAAAGAAGCATCAGATGTAATTTTGACAGATGATAATTTTGCCTCAATCAAGACAGCAGTTGAGGAGGGACGTCGTATACTTGATACGCTTATCAAATTCATCACATGGACACTCCCTACAAACTTTGGAGAAGGTTTGGTGATTTTGGTGTCTATTTTTTTAGGACTTGTATTGCCTATACTTCCTGTTCAAATACTTTGGATAAACATGACTACTGCATTGGCCTTAGGGATGATGTTGATTTTTGAGCCAAAGGAGATCGATGTAATGAAACGCCCACCGCGGAAACCAGGTATGCCCATTTTAACATCAGAAATGATAATTCAAATATCTATTGTAAGTGCAAGTATACTACTTTCAGCGTATGGTTTATTTGAATGGCATCTTGATGATGGGCATTCCATTGAAGAATCTAGAACTGTGGCAGTAAACACGATTGTTATGATTGAAATATTCTATCTACTTAACTGCAGATCACTTTCAAAGTCTATCTTGAAAATAGGGTTTTTTACAAACAAGTTAATTTTTCTAGGAATTGGAATGATGATCCTAATCCAAATTATTTTTACATATTCCCCAATAATGAACGATGTTTTTCAGAGTCATCCAATTGGAATAGAATCATGGCTGAAAATTATCGGGGTGTCTTTTCTTACTTTGATAATTATTGAAATCAAAAAATTTGTGTTTGATAAAAGAAAAAAAATGTTTGAAAATTCATTTATTCAAAAATAAGTTCAATTTGTATAAAAAAATAAAAAACTATACTTATTTCTAATTTGATACAAAACCAAGTATGGATTTACCTTTATCAAAGCTGACAAAACAAGTGGTACTTGGAGTTTTCAGGAAATGGGATTGCATTTCATAGTATGAATCCGACACCATTTGATATTACATATACCATATCTTTAGAAGAGACTACAAAGTAAATTTCCATTTCAACAGTTCTAATAGTGGAATTTTATAAAAATCTAAAATATATGTAAACATAAAATGACATTTTGAAGATTTTATTTTTTAGTTGATGGGAATCGTTACAACATTTACTAGTCCAAGAAGAATTTGGATCTTCTACAAGTGACATTAAATTTAAACCTTGATGAATAAATTTCAATTTTGGGAATTGTCTGTTTATGTATTAAATCACTTTATTTTTTAAAAAATGAGAAATCTTGACAATTGTTGATAAAAGTTTAAGAGAACTTTTACCGTTATCTTTCAGTTCAACTCCCGCAGTAAGCATTAGAAAGGAAAACAAGATGTGGATTGCAACAGCGATGTTAATTCACAATTTGGAATCATTTACCGACTCACTTGTGGTAACTGAAGGGGATGAAAACCCCATTGGTGTAATTGGAGGAAGAGAAGTAGTTGAGAATATTTTTAAAAATCCTACTTCAAGTTTTTTTGATAATACCAGAGTAGAGCAAATTATGGATAAAAATCTAATAATTTTGTCAGACAAGGTTAGTTTAGGAGAACTCTTTGGAAAATGGAAAAAGACCAGACGTGCATTTTCCATCATTCCAAACAATTTTGGGGGATATTCTGCCATATCTGGACGAAAGATTCTTGAAATCGGAGCTAATTGTATTACCGATTTAACAATCTCAGAGTTGCCTCGAAAAGAAATAGTCACGTTTGAGCAAAACAGCACCATTAAAGAAATTATTGGTTTAATGTTGGAAAAAAACACAAGAAAACTTATTCTAAATAACACAAATTATTTTATCAGTGACCGTTTGATCATTCAGAGCATAGCACAAGAATATGATTTTTTTAGGAATGTCAAGTTCTTGGAACGTAAGCTTGAAGATTCATTCCGACTTGAAGAGGCTAAAAAAATATTCAAAGATGTAAATTTAGCAGAACTTTCAAAATTAATGTACACCATGATGCATCCTTATGTGATTTATCATGATCAGGTAATTACCCCTTGGGATATTTGCATGGCCTTGGAATCAGACAGAATTGAGTTTCTTTGAGTGTTATAATGTCCAAAATTAGATTATCAAATCCTAATTTCCTTGAAAGAAATATTTTTTACAGAATTATCTAGAAAGATAACTTAAAAATACAATAATTTAAGCGGCTAAAATAATTTTATTTTTATGACAACTACATCTAGAGGTTTAATACCGTTTGATTTGTGTAATAATTTTTTTGATTGCAGAGAGGTTTTAATAAATAATTCAATTAGTATTTCAATGACTACTAATTTTTTACATAACCAAAAGGATCCATTAAACATTTTCTAAAATAAATAATTTTTTTATGAAATGTCAATTTTTTGTTTCAGCGCAAAACGAGTAAAAATTACTCCAATAATTGTCGCAAACCACATGGTAGCTAGTCTTGTAAATACAACAAGTGATGAGGCAACTGAAAGATTCAATCCTTGCTGTACTAGCAAATAATCTGCAATTCCTTCAGTTACACCAATTCCACCAGGCATTAAAGATAATACTCCATATCCCAATGATGTAAAGTAAATCTGAGATGTCAAAAGATATCCCAAATCCACATTAAATGCAAGAAATCCAACATATACTGCCAAAGAATCTAAACTCCAACCTGAAATACTTGTAATCCATCCTTTAGTCATTGCTTTAGGTTGCGTTAAAATAGCAAATGATTCATTAGGACCAATCCCCGATATTTTTTTTCTCAAAAATTCAATTGTAGATAATTTTCTGAGGATAAAAGAAAAAATATTCAAATTGGTAATGCTAAGGTAAATTCCAATAAGTAGAATGCAGGAAATTATTACCAGGGTTGTAGAAATCAAACTAAATGCCGCTATTAAACTGAAAATAACAATACATGTAACTGCAAGTAGATCATGAAATCTTTCCAAGAAAATAACAGAAAAAGATTTATTGGTTTTTATCTGAAATTTTTTTTTGAGAAAATGAGATTTAATAAACATTCCAACTCCACCTGGAGTGGAAATCATAGACATTCCAGCCATATAGATTATTAAATTATGTTTAAAAGAAATTTTTTCACCAAGTAAACAAAGAAATTCTTTTTGACGTATACTTTTTATCATATGTGAAATCAGAATTAAAAGAAAAACTGGAAACACCAATTCTATTCTAACATTTAAAAAATTATCCGATATTTCACTGGCATCTGAATATAAGATAAATACAATATAAAAAAATGCACTGCCAAACACAATCCATATTATATTATTTTTTATCAAGCCCAAACGATTCATGTCTAACACCAAAATGAATCGGAGTTGTTATATTATCATATATAAAAAATTATAGAGCAGAATCACCTGTTGTTTTGATACCAATATCGATTGCTTTACCAAGAGCTGATGAAAATCTTACCATCCCCTTTTGACTTAGTGCTGGCTGCTCGAATAATTACCTGTTCTACCTTACCTACTAAGGAATCAGGCACTACTACAAATACTGCATTAAAAAATTTCTATTCTTCAATGTGTCTGCAGGTCAAAGGAGTGCTGGCACGAGGTACCAGTATTGTCTGATACACAATGATATATCCTTACCACATTAAATAAAGATGAAATTTTCAGCCCAATAGTTTTGTTGATATGAGAATAGTAAAAAGAGAAATTAATCCTATTGCAATTATATTAAGAACAATACCATGTTTGATCATTTCTTTTATCGAAATATGCGCCTTTTCATAGATAAGTGCGTTTGGAGGAGTTCCCATTGGAAGCAGAAAAGCAAAGGAGGTCGCTATTGTAATAGCAAATAAAATGGGTAATGGACTCCATTGGTTCAGAATAGCCATGGTCCCTACAATCGGGATAAATATTGCAGCTGTTGCCGTATTTGATTTCACATTGGTTAGAAACATTATCATTGTGACTAGAACAATTATGATTATCTCAAATGGATAATCCTTAACAAATGAGAAAGAAATGGCAATCCATTCGGCAAGTCCAGAGTCTATAAATGCCAGAGACAAGGCAAAGCCTCCTCCCAAGAGAAACAGTAGCCCATATGGAAGTTTTTCAATTCCTGCCCAATTCATCAAACTCTCAGACCGTGTTTTTGGTAGAACAAATAATGAAATTCCTCCTAAAATTGCAATCACTGAATTGGTGATAAAAGAATTTTCAGGTTGCCATAAAGGAGTGGTAAACATTAAAGACAACACTACAATCAATACTGCCAATACTGTTTTTTGTTCATTTGTTAATTTTTCTAGTTGAGATTTTTCAAAGAGAAGAGTATTTTTGATGTCATCATTATTCTCAACAGTGCTTTTTCCAATCTTACTAGTCATGTATATTCCACATAAAATCAGCATGCTTACTGAAAGAGGTATTCCAATCATTGACCATTCAGCAAAGGTTACTTTGTGTTGGAACATTTCCATTACGGTGGCAGCAAAAAGAAGATTTGGAGGTGCCCCAATTAATATCGCAACACTTCCAATTGATGATGAATAGGCAAGTGAAAGCATAAAAATTATCTTAAATTTTGTGTTGTTTATGGTGTTGGATTTTGATAGAGACGACATTACTACGGTTGCAACGGGTAATAGAATCAAAACAACAGTCGTACTCATTACAACTGTAGATAACAAGGCAGTAGTAATCATAAATCCCCAGATTATCTTTTTGGGAGAGTATCCAAAAATTGAGATCAATTCAAATGCAATCTTTCTATGTAATCCTGATTTTTCAATAGCCAAGGCAATCATAAACATGCCTAAAAGAAGAACAATGATTGGATGCATGTACTCTGATGCGATATCCTTAACAGGCAAAACCCCCATTACTGGAATCAATCCAAGTGGAAGCAGTGCTGTTGCATACACAGGTATTGCCTCAGTTATCCACCAAACTATCATCCAGACTGAAATTGCAAAAACAGCTTTTGCAGGTTCGGACATTCCTTCTGGTGTGGGAATGATAAGAATTAGAAAAAATAAGCAAGGTCCTAAAATCATTCCCAATAAACGAAGATTGAATACCATGACGATTTCAGTAATTTGTTTCTATATGTTAATATTTGAAATTATGATTCTTTAACCTGTGATAAAAAATATTCTTGTTCCATATGATTTTACAAATTTTTCAGAATTAGCATTTCAAAAAGCAATCGAAATTGCAAAAAAATTTGATTCTAAATTAAACCTTCTAACCGTGATAGGTAGTGATATTGATACTTCAGGTATGGATTGGGTAAGATCTCAGGAAGCTCATGATGAGACAGAAGTCAAAAGTAAAGAAGATCTGGGTAAGATAAAGGACTCTAAGGGTGAGAATGTAAATATCTCAGTTAACATAATCCATGATCCGTCTGCCACTAGTGGAATTCTTTTGTTTGCTGAAAAAAATAACATTGATTTGATTGTTATTGGCTCTCATGGAAGGTCAGGTTTTAAAAAATTAATTCTTGGCAGTGTGGCCTCTGGAGTAATGACCAAATCAATCTGTCCTGTTCTATTGGTTAAACCCTTAAAAAAATAATCAATATTTGAAAAACAACTTTACAGTTTTTCACCGAGGTTTATTGGTACCATTATAATTCATTTGATATAATTCAAGAATAGTTCAGATTTGAAAAAATAATATTACATTGATTGGATTTGGAAATGAATGTAGGATTATTAAAATAAAAATAATTTTGCAGTCGCAGAATGACTTTAAAACAATTTATTGGTTATGTATTATATCAAATGATTTCTTTTTTGCAGTCATTGACGTAGATACTGGAATCACCTTATTGGCTAGCTTTGTAATTTCCTTTTCAGTCAATTTTGGATATTTGATATGCAAACATTCATGACATAATGTATTTAACGTCTCAACTTTGGGTTCAGTAGATAAATGAGGGCTTAGCCAAATCGTTCCACATTTCTTTATACATTCTGCCCATACTGAGTTTGGTCGAGCTTGGCTCTTGTACACATAATTAGAAAAATGCTTTTGATCATATACAAGAACTGGCTTTATTTTCATTTTTAAAATATTTTCAAAGGCATTTAACAAAGTCTGATGCCATTCTTTATCCTCTGATGAAAATTTAAATTTCATATGCTAAGATATTTGTGTAATATTATTGTAAAAATCTTTGTCAGCAAAGCAAATGGTGAACAAGTTAGATTCAATCCTAAAATATGATTTCCATATATGCTCGAAGTTGTAAACCAAATAAGACTTTTATTGATTCTTGTGGTTCATATTCAAAACTTGAAACAATACTCTTTACTTTTTCAGTATTGATAATCATTAATGCCATTTATTTAAAATGGTTTAACATTCTATATTATGGGTTACTTGTCAGAATTGCGTATTTGCAAATCGTGTGGAAATGTTTTTTCTAAAAAAGCAGGAGTTACAATCATCACTAGTTGTCCTCAATGTGATGGCACAAGTTTTGATATCATAAATACAGATTCAGAAATAGTAGAAGAATGATGTCAATAGTAGACAAAAGGTTTTGGTATTGAAAGTATAATCAGGTTAGATTTCAAAGATTTTTTTGAAAATTGACGACTAGGTTATAAGAGATTAAATTCAAATAAAAAAGCTAATGCAATTAAAGGTAAAAATTCTGGGAATTGATTCAGGGGGAAAGCCAATAATTTATTTAAATAAAAAAGATGCAGATGAGCTAAACATAACGGCCTCTGAGCGTGTTATAGTATATTCTAAAAAGAAAATAACTGCAATTGCAAATATTTCTACCATTGCTGTTGAAAAAGGATATCTAGGAGTAAATGAAGAAATAAGAAAATCATTATCTTTAAAACAAAATTTCAAAGTAGAGGTAGAAGTTGCTCCATTTCCCAAATCGTTGCAATTTATCCGAAACAAGCTATCTGGAAAAAAATTACTCTATCATGAGATAAAAGAGATAGTACAAGATCTGGTCGATGGAAATCTTAACGAGAATGAAATATCTGCTTTTGTTACGTCATTGCATATAGACAAAATAGACTTGGATGAGGCAACAAGTCTGTCGCGTGCAATGGTAGATACTGGCAAAATCCTGAAAATCAACAAAAAAATAATTGCAGATAAACATAGTATTGGGGGAATTCCAGGAGATAAAACCACCTTACTTGTTGTTCCAATTATTGCATCAGAGGGATTTACCATTCCCAAGACATCTTCAAGGGCAATTACTTCTGTTGCTGGAACAGCAGATAGAGCAGAAGTTTTGATGCCAGTAGAATTTAAAATTAAAAAAATGCTAGATGTAATTAAAAAATCAAATGGATGTATTATGTGGGGTGGAGCAATTGATTTGGCCCCAGCAGATGACATGTTTGTAAAGACAGAATTCTCATTACATATTGATCCTTTACTATTACCATCTATCATGAGTAAGAAAAAAGCTGTAGGGACAACTCATTTGGTAGTCGACATTCCTACTGGTAGAGGTGCAAAAATGAAAACCACTGGTGAGGCAGATCTTCTTGCGCGAGATATTATAGAATTAGGAAGGAGGTTAGGAATTCACACTCACTGCGTTGTTACGTTTGGGGATCAACCAATTGGCAATACTGTTGGGCCTGCTCTTGAAGCAAAAGAAGCATTAGAAGTAATAATGAACAAAAGGAAAGTACCTGATCTTATTGACAAGACATGTAATATCGCTGGAAGTTTATTTGGATTACTTGGTAAGAAAGACGGATATGCCTTGGCCAAAACGATTCTAGAGTCAGGAAAAGCAGAAAAGAAATTACGTGAAATCATAAAAGCACAAGGAGGAAATCCTTCCATTCTTCCGGAAGATATTCCAATTGGCAAACATTCAATGGTTATCCGTTCTGAGAAATCTGGGCAAGTAATATGGATGGAAAATAGAATTATTGTGGAGATAGGACGTGCAGCTGGCGCCCCAAAAGATAAAGGTGCAGGGATTGTTTTTAATAAAAAAATTGGAGACCGCGTAGACAAAGGAGAGTTGTTGTTTACAGTATATGCTGAGAAAGTCCACAAGCTTGACAGAGCAAAATATATTCTTTCTACTCAAAAGCCATTAGGTGTAGGTGAAAAATCAGATATGTTAATTCACACAATAACAGAATCACCAGTAGTGGAAAGAACTTTTGTGATTGATAGATGACCGGAAACTTGTTTTTATTAAAACTCATTACTCCCAATCTTGAATGGATTTTGAAATAATTCCGGATAAATCCAATTTAGAAAACTTTCCATCAATGGAGTTTGTGCCTATGATGGTTGTAACTCCTGCCTCTTTAATTTCTTTTTCTGAATATCCCACAAAAACAGGATGTGTACATACAACGTATATTTTACGAAAATTTTCTTTTTTAAGAAATTTAATCGCCTTGAGAATACTTCCTCCAGAAGACACCATGTCATCAAATAGAATTAGATCGTTACCTTTGGAAAATTTTGGGAAAGATGAATTAATTACTAGTTTTCCACTTGTTCTATCTCTTTGTTTGTTTAAGGCAATAACAGTTGCCTTTAGGTATTTTGCAAATATTTCTGCATTAGACTTCCAATACATGTCTGGAGAAACTACAAGTGGGTTTTTTAGTTTGTGGTTTCTGAAATACTCTGCAAATAAGGAAACTGCCGAAATATTTTTTGTAGGAAATTTGAAAAAACTAAGAGCATTAGGGCTGTGAAAATCTACTACAATTAATTGTGTTGCGCCAACTGCTTTGAATAATTTTGCGATAACGGAAATTGTTATAATTTCTCCTTTGAGAAATTCTTTATCTTGTTTAGCATATCCCATATATGGTACTACTGCTATCACTTGTGAAGACATTTCACGGGATTTTGAAATTAATGATAAAGTTTGAACTATATTAGAATCCACTGGTGGACCTGTGGATGACACAACAATAATTTTTTCATTTTTTATATTTCCTGAAAAAGTTAATTTGCTCTCTCCATCAGGGAAAACTTTTAAAGTTGTCTTTAGATATTTTGTTTTTAATTTTTTTGCAATATTTTTTGCTAAGGTTTCAGAATTAGGATGTCCAATTACCAAATAGTTATGTTTCAACATTAGTCCTGGAATTTACTTTTTATTATTAGTGTTATTTTCTAGTATTATTGGATATAATATTTTATTAATTCTTATTTTTACTTTTTTGAATCTCTTTTAACATTGATTTTCTTACAAGAATTGGGATATGGTAATATGTTGCCAACGCAATAGCATTCGATGCTCTAAAATTTCTAAAAACCATATCTTTTTTTCCAGTAAAATATAGATTTGCCCTATAAATGCCACATTAAATCTGTTATCACTCCTACAAAATTGCTTAGTTCTGTCTAGTCTCAATCTAAAAATTTCATGGTCAGATACCATACTTTTAGTTCCAAACTCTTAGAATACAAGGAGCGGTTTTGCTAAATTAGTTTGTTGTTTCTATATTTAATGATGATAAATTGATTTCATTGAAATAAGGTAATGAGAATAATAAAGACATGGATGTAATTACAAAATTTATTAAAATACAATCTAAAGGTGAAAATGACATTATTGATCTTACGAACCATATTTCGGGAAAAATTAAAGAATCACATATTTCTAATGGAATTGTAATCGTTTTTGTAACCGGTTCTACTGGAGCTTTGACTACAATTGAATATGAACCTGGATTGTTGAAAGATTTTCCTGATATGTTATCTAGAATTGCTCCAAACAATTTGAACTATGAGCATGAACAAATGTGGCATGATGGGAATGGTCGCTCTCACGTAAAGGCATCATTAATTGGTCCTTCAATAACGATTCCTTTTAATGATGAGAATTTATTGCTTGGAACTTGGCAACAAGTCATCTTTATTGAATTAGATACTAGAGGAAGAGAGAGGAACATTGTGTTGCAAATTATGGGAAATTAAATACTCATAATCTAACAGTAATTTATACTAGGGTGCTAAATGAAAAGAAAAATAACTTCAACGTAAAATTTCTCAAAGATTACAGACATTAAATCTATTTTAAAAATCAAAAATAATTCTAATTTTGTTTACTAGTGTTTTAAAATCAATAAAAATTTTAGCAAATACAGATCAAGTCCAATATGATTTCAGTTTATGAAAATCATTTTTAAAAACTATATAATTTTCTTAAATTTAGTATTTTAGATAGATGTGTTATGTCAGCCATCAATAGGCAGTCAAATTCATCAGAGAAAAGATAATTGTTAATAGTATCTGGAATTCTAGCAGCTATCGGACTCTCATTGGTTACATACCTAATGTTTTACACTGCAGCAGAAGAAACTACCGAATGGGTTAAGGTAATTGCCATTACTGAATCAGAATGCATTGCAGAAACCTTGGATGGATATGCAGTAAATATCGGAGAATGTCAGGCACAAGAGGCCAATTCGTACTTGCTACTGTTGATCAGAAAGTAAAAGAAAGAGCTGCGGCGATGAAACCTACCTAGTTTTTGTGTTTTTTACCTCAAAATAATCTCAGACTCATTTATTGGAAAACTCCAAAATATGTTAGATGTGCATTCAAGGTGTGTATCCCCTACAAGATTGCAAAATGACAATAAAATTTTAAACCATCCTAAAGAACTATCCCACTAAAAATTTTAGAATCCGCCTTCTAAAAAAATGATTCCTTTTGACTATTTTATAATAAGAATAGAGCAAGGTGAGTTATTTGCAAGTTTACTTGAAACACTTCCAAGAAAGAATCTTGCTGTTGCACCAAGACCTTTATTTCCAACAATTATCAAATTGTACTTTTCTTTTTTTGCAAGTTTAATGATTTCATCATGGATATTGCCTTCTTTCATGATTATTTTTGAATCAACACCTTGTTGAGTTGCTGTATTCTTACCTTTGATCAAAACTTTATTTCCAAATTCTCTTAATATTTTCAGATATTCCTTTCTATCTAAAAGATTAAGAGGGATTGATTTTTCGACAACATATACAAATGTTACACGAGATCGATTGTTTTTTGCCATATCACATGCATGCAAAAGGGCTTTTTCTGAATACTTTGAACCATCAATGGGTACCAAAATATTCATGTAAAGTGATTTTCTCATGTTAATTTTTACATATTATATCTATTTAACTAAACTCTAAAAATCAAATTGAATTGATTTTAGCAATATTTATCAAAAAAATCTTTTGGAATGATGAGAGAATTTAGGGATAAAATATGATTAAACAGATAAACAATTATCAATTTTGGTAATCATATGTAGATATAAAATTCTGTAAAATTAATCTGAAATATGAAATTTTTGTTTTATTTTCTATTCTTTTCATTATTGCTAATACCAATTATAGATAACGTATTTGCTGAAACAATTAAAGTCAAGATTCCCGCAGGTTCATCAACACCACTGTCCACCACACATTTTATGCCAGAAGAAGTCTCAGCAAGGCCAGAAGATAGAGTCCAGTGGGGAAATTCTGACACAGTATTTCACACCGTCACCTCCGGTTCATTGACCCTAGGTCCAACTGGAATATTTGATAGTGGTCATCTAAAACCAGGTGATCAATTTGTAGTGCTGTTCCAAGAACAGCACATAGGCGAAATCAAATACTTTTGTACAATACATCCTTGGATGTTTGGAATTGTCAATATTGTTGATCTTGAAAAAGATTTTAAGATTTATCACAATGTAGGTTCTGAGGTTTCAGATACTCCTGTGGATATTGCATATAAGGTTCAAAGAACTTTGGTAAACGTAGAAGTAGAACCAACAAAAAACATGATTATTTTTAATTTTGCGGGAAAAATAAATAATGATAAATTCATTGTCAGATTACCTTCAGAACTTATTAAAAATCCTCAATCTGTTTGGAGAAACGACAATCAAGTTACAGATTTTGATTTAAAAAAGATGGATGGTTTTACAACACTTACTTTAACGTTGCAAGAAAACACCCAACAAGTCAAGGTGAGTGGGACTGCAGTTGTTGGAAAACTATCAATAAAGGAACCAATTTTAATTAATCAGATATCTGGAATTACCGACAAAAAATATTATGAAATAGGAGAAGAAATCGTGATTTCCGGTGAAATTAAAAATCCTGTCCAATTATTTGCTATTTCTCTTGATATTGTTTCTCCAAAAGGAATAGGTGTATACCATAAAGAAATTCCAATAGGGGATGAAACAAGATTTACTGAGACAGTTTTTACTTCTGGAGTGTTGCGAGAGTTTGGAGAATATCAAGTGAAGATAACTGGAGCTAGTGCAAAAAGTTCCTTTATGACTTTTGAATATGGGATGGGTCCCCAAGAAATAATTGATTTTCCTGACTATAGCTCACCATTAAAACAGATGAAATCAGGAGCTGAGCCAAGCAAAGTTGTATGTGGTGAGGAACTAGATCTTCTAAAGAAAATTTCAAATGGCAAGGCAGTGTGTTTAACTGATTCAACTGCGGTGATTTTGGTGAACCGTGGGTGGGCACAATACTTTTGATTAAAAATCTTGTGTATAAGAACATAATGAGGTATCTTTGAGACATGTTTCTGGTAGGTTCTTGATCATATAAGCAGGGGTTCGTTGAGTTATACAAGAATATAAAGAGGCAGGAGAGATTCTCGATATGCCACTTAAGCGTGCCAGTAGAGGTCGTACAAAAGGAGGAAAAGGATCAACTGGAGTTGTACAATGTACCAATTGCGGACAAACGGTTCCTAAAGACAAGGCAAAAAAAGTCACCTCAAAATTAAATCTAGTAGAGCATACTTTGGCAAAAGAATTAAGGGCACAAGGAGCATACATTGCCTCACCAACTGTTCTTAAACATTATTGCATTTCATGTGCAATTCATTTTAAGATCCTAAAAATCAGATCAGCTGATAATAGAAGAAAACGTGGAAAACTACGATAGAGTTACTCTTGAATATTTTTAGCAGTAAATATCATTCTTTGAACAAGTGTGATAGCAGCTATAATTACAACTATAATTACAGCAATTTCCATAAAACCAATAATACCAATTATTGCAATTACTAAAAGACGCTCAGCTCTTTCTCCTATTCCCACCCCTTGAAGTTTGATATTTAATGAATCAGATTTTGCTCTAGCGTAACTTACTAGTAGTGATAATGTAATTGCAAGCAATACTATGTAGGGTTCTGCATAACCTCCGACTAGAATTCCTAAGAAAATTGCAGTCTCTGCAATTTTATCAAACATTGAGTCAAGATATCCTCCCTTTTTTGATGTCTGTCCTGTTACTCTTGCAACTTGACCATCAACCATGTCAAAAAATCCTGAAACAAGCAACAAAACTCCACCAATGACTAGTCCGTATTGTATTCCTAAACCATAAACCAAAGCAGACAATAGTGCAAATACCAATCCCACCACCGTCCAAAAGTTTGGGGAAAGTCCAGTTGATGCAAAACCCTTGCCCATCTTTTCAAGAGCTGGACCCAAGGCCTCTCTGAGATTATTTAGCACGTGATTCTCCCAAAACCCAAGTATATAAAAAATCAGATATTTTTGTGCTCTTTATTTGATTAAATTAAGAAAAGCACAGTAATTTAGGCATAAATTACAAGTTATCTTCAAATCACACAACTAGAATGGATTGGGTCATCAACAAAGTGAAAACATTTTGAACATTTTAACTGAGATGGCTGCTCACATATCTTACACGTTCTAAGTACATCCAAGGTCTCACCGCAATTCCTGCAAGAGTCAATTCTGGTAATTTCTAACATATGGCCTCTTCAAGACAGAAAGATAAATTCCAATCAAAATAAATTGTGATATGTAATGGTCAATCTAGTTTTACTAATTTTGCGCTAAATTTAGCGCCATTAATGTAGATATTATTTTTGCAGCCAAAGATGCCGTCGAGCCATTATCATAAGTTGGATTCAACTCGACTATGTCAATTCCTGTTACTTTTTTATTCTCAAAAGAATAAATCATGTCAAAAAATTCTCGTGAAGTAATTCCACATGCTTCGGGATTTCCAACACCTGGGGCAAATGCAGGATCTAAGACATCAAGGTCAAAACTAGCATAGAGTTTATCAAAAGTAGATACATGATCTTTTAAAATTTGTGGGCCCTTACCTTGGCGTATCTCTTTATCAGAAATAGTTTTAATTTTATTTTCTTTCAAAAAAGCTAGTTCCTCTTTTACAAATGCTCTTGCACCAATATGCAAAATATTGTCAGAACCTCTCTCCTCAACTATTCGTCGGAGATAAGAAGCATGACTTAGTTTAGAATCGGCATACTCATCTCGTAAATCATAATGGGCATCAAAAACAACATAACCTGTATCCTTTGGAAAACTCAAATATGTCCCATAAGTAATAAGATGCTCACCCCCAAGGATAAACAATTGTCTGTTTTTTTCTGCCAATTCACGTGTTATTTTTCTAAGCATATCTATCAGCTCAGAGGCAACTACTGTATGCTTGGTATTTCCCAAGTCTTCAATATTTACACCCTCAAGGTCTATTTGTAAATCTGGATGAAATATTTCGATATTGTTAAAGGCATCACGAATTGCCTCAGGACCAAATCTGCAGCCGGGTTTGTAGGAATGTGTGGAATCAAAAGGTACACCAAATACCGAGGCAACAGGATCCCCTTCATCAGAGGAAATAATTAGTGGATTTTTGTCCATATAAAATTCTAAAAAACTCATTGTATTACACCATTAATTGTGGTCTCTGTGAGAGATGTTTTGGATTATTTAGTGTCGAAAAGGGTTTGCCTTTTGTTTGTTTGTTAATTTCTTTAATAAATTCATCAAAAGATAATTCTCTAACATCTCCTGTCTTTCTATCTCGAATACTAAGGTTTTTAGAATTTGCCTCTTTTTCTCCTATTACCAAAATGTAGTGTATCCATTCTTTTTCAGCTTCTCTGATTCGTTTTCCAATACTGTCATTTCTATCATCAATGTCAACTCGAATATCATGAGCAGATATTTTCTCTGCCAAAGAATTACAAATATCTGTAAATTCATCCTTTAGAGGAATTACTCTTACTTGTGTTGGAGAAAGCCATAAGGGTAGTTGTGGTTTACGTCCTTGTTTTGAATCAAAGGCTGCTTTTTCTAAAAGGGCGTAGATTATTCTCTCTATTGCCCCACTAGGTGAATTGTGTAAAATAATTGGATTCTTTTTAATATTATTTTCATCAACAAAATCAATACCGTATCTATTTCCATTTTCAACATCTATTTGGTCAGTAGATAATGCCGACGCTTTTCCTAGATTATCTATGAAATTAAACTCCCATTTTAAAACAAAATAAAAAAACTTTTCTTTCCACATTTCAATTAGTACTGGTTTCCCAAGTTTCCCTACAAGTTCATGGATTGTTTTTTTATTTTCATTATAGAAATCCTCTGTAAATCTAATTGCCATCTCATAATCGGATTCTTCAATCCCAAGTTCTTTTAAAACACTTTGTGACAAGTCAAATCTTTTTTTGATTTCTTCAATTGATTGATCTAAATCTTTACAAAATGCATGACAGTCAGGCATGGTAAATGCACGGAGTCGACGTAGGCCAACTAGTTCCCCTGACTGCTCACGTCTGAAACTATATCTCGTAAGCTCGTATAATCGGTATGGTAAGTTTTTGTAGGATAATTGAAATTCATTTGCCATTAAAAATTGACCGAAACATGCAGCAAATCTCAAAAACAATTTCTTGCCTTCAGAGTCTATATTGTATTGCCTGGCAGGAAATCGATTAAAGTAACTGACCATACTTGGATGTTGAGAGTCATACATTATTGGAGTCTCGACTTCATATCCCCCATATTCCTTTACCCTGTTTGTTACATATTGTTCAATTAGAGATTTAATCAAACGGCCATTAGGAAAGAACCTCATGTTTCCTGAATCAGATGCAGGTTCATAGTCTGCAATTGCCAGCTTTTTCATCAATGCAACATGAGGTGGTGGTTCATCCACACTTCTTTTTTTTGCAGATTCATATTTGGATAGTATCTCTAATTTTTTATGATTGCTAAAATCAAATTCAGACATTGATGTCATGGTTCCATCAGGAGATAAAATATGCCAAAACGATTTGATTTTAGATTCTGATTTTAACGCATCAGATGTATCCTCATCTTCGTTAGACTTTGCATTATCTAATGATACATCTTTTTTTGTAATTACTTTTGAGCTCTCAGCTAGTGGATGACCTTTCACCTGAACTTTGTAAGATTTTGTCCATCCAAATGGTGAATGGGAGACATCAATGTCATTAGATAATGATTCCATTTCTTTTAGCAATGACATGGCTACAGAAGGGGATGCAAGGTTTGAACTAAGGTGAGCATATGGATACAAAAGTAATTTTTTACAGCCAATTTTTTCCATTGAGTTTTTTATTTGAGATACAGCGTCGTTGGCTACTGATGAATCATCTCCTTTCTCAATTGCAACAAAGGCTACAACCAATTCTTCTAATCTGATTGTTTCAAGTGAAGTTATTTCCTCAGCAGTTTTTATCTCCTTTTTAGTAGGAGTGTATTCTATGTTATCGCAATGAAGTTGTAATATACGCACGAAATCATGTCAATAGTGTCATAAATATACGATTCTTTCGTGCCATCAAAAATTGGCATCTATGAATTCATGGGTTTTCCAGAGTTTTTTTAATCAGGTCACGTAATTCTTGTCTATGAGTTTCTATTATGCCTCTAATTTCAAAGGTATCGACATAACCTCCTGCAGATGCCCTGGAGGCCTTTAATAAATAATGAAGAGATCCTTCTTCTAATTTACCTACATAATAGCCATACAAAAAATCTAATTCGTTCTCACATTTCCAAACCTGAGATATTTTGAAAAAGGTTTCTTTGATCTCAGATGGGATTTCTTGCAGCCTATGTTTTACATAATTTTCAAGTGATTTTTGAATAGAAGAGTCATTTAGCATGCTAATTCTAATTCATTCAAGTTCATAAACACTTCACCAGACATAATATCAGAGTCTAATTAATTTGAAATGCTTGCTTTAAGCGAAATTAATGAACGCAGGATCAATGATGATAGCCCCAAATTAGAAACTAAAAACTTTACAGCACGATTAAGGGAATCCTCTCCCCGATAACCCTCATCATAAATCATTTCCACTGATCCCTTATTGGTCTCTACATACGAAGTAATCAAGGAAAAAATTCCTAGTTTTTCATCAATTTTTTCAATATACAGACGTAATTCTACACGTTTTATCAAAAAGCCTTGCTCCTCAAAATCCCCCGAACTCAACAGAATCTCTGTTTGATTAGGTGTACGATTAACACGTTTAGGATCATGCAAATCAATTATTTTCAAATCATATTAGGAAAGAGAGTTCTTACATAAGTAACCTTTGAGTAGAATAATCCTACAAGTTTCTATATTTTAGGAAAACAGGTTTATTCTATTTCATAAACTAAGAAGATAAATCATAAAAATAATTGTAAAACACAAGTATTAATTTACAGTCACCCTAAGTTTCAAAAAGTGGACCACCATCAATTTCAAGGAAAAGATATTCCGCATATCAAACTAGATCCAAAGATGACCATCGAAGACCTAGTTGAAGTCTTTTCAAGATCTGGTTTTAATGGACGACAACTTGGAGAAGCTGCGAAACTTTATGCAAAAATGATTAAAGAAAATGCAACTATCTGCCTTACAGTTTCGGGTGCAATGACCCCAGTAGGATTTGGAGGTATAATCAAGTCCCTGATTGAGCGAGGGTTTGTAGATTGGATAATAACCACAGGTGCAAATGTATACCATGAAGATCATTTTGCATGGGGGTTACCTGTCAAACAAGGTCATTTTGATGTTGACGATATGAAATTATATGAAAATGAAATAGTTCGAATTAGAGATGTTTACATTAAATTTTATGAAACATTAGAAGCTGAAGACAAAATAATTCAAAAAATGTTCGGTAAAGATTTTCCAGACAAGCCATTTACTACAGCAGAGTTTTGTAATTTAATGGGAAAGTTGAGTAAAGAAAAATCTAAACATCCTGAAAAAAGTTTCATAACAAGTGCATATGATTACGATGTTCCAGTATACATCTCAACTATGAAAGATTCATCCCTTGCGTTGAACTTAGTTATACAAAGATTGCAAGGCAAGGTGTACAATTTAGATTTTGTAAGGGAAATTATTGAGCAAGCTGCCATTTTGTTTAATTCTAATAAATCAGGGATTGTTGAAATTGGTGGAGGAGTTCCAAAAAACACAGCTCAGCAAACAGGACCATTACTTGATCAAATACTCGGTAGAAATGACGGAGGTCAAGATTATATCATTCAGATAACAGATGCAAGGCCAGATACAGGAGGACTGTCAGGTGCAACACTTGCAGAAGGAAAAAGTTGGGGAAAAGTGCAAGATGCACATGAAGGAACAGTGACTGTATATGCAGATGCCACAATAGCATTTCCGATTTTAGCATTGTATGTGTTGAGTAATCAAAAATCGCGAAAGCCAAAAAGATTGTACAAAAAATTAGACATATTTTATAAAAACCTAAGTGATGATTATTTCAAAAAACCTTCAAAATCCAAAAAATTAAAAAAGAAAATAAACTAAAATTTGTCAAACCTAGCTCGCTCAAGGTCTCTATCATCTTTTGATTCTTTTTTGTATTCTTTATAGTGTTCTTTGCATAAAACACTCTTTTTTCCTGAAGAATTTACTCTCAAATTTGCATTTTCAACCTTGGTGGTGTTTATTGACCGAACCCCATCATTTTCACATCCCTCAACATTGCATTTTGCACCTTTTGAAACAACGCCCATACCATCCAAGGGAATCGATGTTATTTATATTTGAAAAATCATAATATCTTAAAAAAGTTTAAACAATTTTTAAATTAAATTTTATGCAATAAATTGAATACATCGTTTATAAGAGGAATATTTTTTTCAACCAATAATGGCAGGAACAAAAAAAGTAAGCCCTTCAACTCAGAAAGATTCAAAGAAAGGTAAAAAAGAAAAAGGAGAAAGTGGACAAAAGAAAGCAGAAATATCCATAATTCTAAATGAGCAAGAGGCAACTAAAATTATTCAACGCGCCAAAGTCATTACAGTTCATGACCTTGCAAGGCAAACAGGGGTTAAAGTTTCAGCTGCTAATGTGTTTCTAAAAGAATCCCTAAAGAAGGGACTAATCAAACGTGTAGGCGGATTTAGTGGCCATTACGTTTATCAGCCAGTGTCTTCGTAGAGTTCAAAAACATCACCTGGTTTAAGATCATTTAATGAATCAATGTCTCCACCCAATTTACCAATCAATGTCATTGTTTTTCCAGGTACAGAATCAGAAATAAAAAAGCAAATACTACTTGTGGATGGTAGAAAAGCTACATCGCCTTTTTTAAATTCCTGTCTTCCACGCTCAATTCCAGAATCAATTTTTGTTTCAAAATAAGCGATATTTTTTCCCATTAAATGTGCATGACCATCAAGGGGTAATGATCTCATAATAGTACCAACAGTTCTGGGAGATAAGTGGCGTTTTAGATCACATTGGATTTTGGATTTATTTTTAATTTCTAAAACAAGCTGTTTTTTTGATACCGAAGAACTCAACGTACATTATGCATTTAATGTAATTTAAAAGGTATATCTATTTCGTATTTATGAATAAATGATCAAAATTTCGTAAAGTCTCATGTTTGTTATTAACCTTAAAGACATTAAATTATATCAACTAAATTTTAAACTCAACATATGAAAATCGATAGACATCTACAATTCAAAGAAGATTTTAAAACTCCCTTGACAAATGAGGGATTGAAGATTATATGTGAAAGGCTTTGCGGTGAACCCAAAATCAGATTTTGTGGAATCATAAATCCACTTGGCAGAATTGTTTCTGGGGGTTTCAAAAATGGAATACAGCCAATTGACAACGAGGGGTTAAGAAGAATGTTATACATTCAATCAAGTCTAGAACTATCAATGAAAGAAGAGTTTGATAATGCTTTGGGCAATGTTAACTATATTTCGACCTATAGGGATAATGTAATAATTATCATCGTACCAATGATAAAAAATTTACATTTGTTAATGTCAGTCGAAAGAAATGCCAATATTGAAAAAATCATTAAAAAAGTAACCTCCCTCTTTAATTGCAATGGCTTAGTAGAAAAAATTAGAGAAGGTACCACAAATAAATCAAACACTCATTTTCCTGCATGCTCGTAATTAATTAAATATAATATTTGTAATTCAATAACATATATTTTGTTAGTATTACCATAAACAGTCCAGCAAAAATTGTAAAAAATAGATATTACAAAAATTAAAAAACAAATTTATCCAAACAAGATTTATTTTTCTAGGATAAATTTTATCATTAATGAATTTATAATTTTGAGAGTTTTATTTGAACAACATAGAATATACAATCTATTCTATTTTATTCAATTTATTGATAGACAGGAAGGTAGGAATTATTTACAAAAAATTTCAATTTAAATTAAAAATAGAAAAGGAGACCATAAATTATGCTAAAAAATTGCACGAGAATCTAATAGAAAAAAATCTTTTCAAATATGAATCCCCGTATCTAATGGTTCCAATCTGTATCTTTACAGTTTCTCGAATTTCAGAAAAACCCACAACCCTAACAGAGATGGCAAAAATATCCCACATAAAGGAAGAAGATCTTAGGAAATGTTATGATATGGTTTTTGGGGAAATTGATGCTAGTTTTAAAAAACACAAAGTATAATGTTTAATTGCAAAGTTAAACTAGAAGAGAAAGTAAAATCTGATTTTTAAAATTGTAAATCCAAAATGACATATCTTCCAAGTTTTGCATTGATTGCTAATTTTTGTACTAGTTAAAATCATTTACCAAAACCCATCAGAACATCAAAATATGATTGGCAATATTTTCTTATTTAGATCTCATTATTCCAGTTTTTAAAATTAGGTAAATCTACCCACCTCCCCTACCGAATTGTTGGGTTTATTTTCATCAAACAATAGATAAAAATGAATTTCTTCAATAATTTTCCTTTTTGTGCGATTGTTGTAATTTTAAAAAATAAGATAGCCTAATTTCATATTATTGGAATATATAACGCTTTGAGAGAATTTTGGTACTCTTGTCTAATGCTGAAGATGCTGAAATTGTTGAATCCACTGAAATTGAATCTACTGAAATTGAATCTACTATTGAGGTAAACACTGGTTTAAACAAAGCACTGGCCACATATAGAAAATTAACAGAAGGGGGCAAGGATGCAGATCCATTAACAGAACAACAAGAAGCAGCACTGGAAAAAAGATTATCTGAAATTGAAAACAGAGACGTTGTTGACACAATTCAAGAACATGATCCAGTAGAGATCCCATGTGAAAAAGGCAAAATTACTATTGGGCCACCAACACTTACACGATTTGAAAAGGCAAGAATTATGGGTGCAAGAGCACTTCAATTATCGCTTGGGGCACCACCATTTATTCCCATTCCAAAAACTGCAAGAATTTCTTTGGATATTGCAATGGAAGAATTAGAACAACGAGTTATACCTATAACAATTAGAAGAGTACTTCCAAATGGTGATTTCCAAAATATTCCAATTGATTACTTTCTTTAAGTGGACCAATGGTCGATAAAACTTAAAAGAACTCAAAATTTTTGGAAGGTTGAACAATGCTCATGGAGACAAATGAAAAAAGTGGTCAAGAGCAGATCAAAACATCTGAAGATTCTGTGATTGTAATCTATAATGAACCAGTAATGCAATCAGCCTTGGATGCGATACCTGTTTTGGTAAAGTATGGAGAAATAATATTAAGAGCAAAAGGAAACGCCATTCCAAATGCAGTTGCTGTGGCAAATATTATTACTGAAAACATTTTGAAGGGTAATTCAAAAATTCATAAAATAACTGTGGATAGTGAACCTATTCATGAAATGGGAAGGACACTATCAAACATTGAGATAATTTTAAGAAAAAGTTAGTAGACGCTTCCAGGGCCTTTTAGAAGCATGTTTTCACATTCTTTGCATATCTTCTCATCAATATTAGATTCCAAGTTGTGATGGATTTCACAGATTAACAAACTAGATTTAATATAATTACAAAGCCCAATAAATTTTGAAAGGCTTGATGGAGTATATGCCATGTCTGAGGACAAGTTATCTGTTAATTCATCAATCAGATTGGAAACTTGTGGTTCAGATAATAATTTAGTTATCAATGCAGGATCGCCGCGTGTTCCTCGGATATAATTGCTGATTGCAGCCTGTGTTACTCCAAGCATTTTTGAGATTTCATCTTCGCGAACATTATGATCCTCAGCTAATTTTTTTGCAAGAATTGCTCTAAGGGCAGGAATCAATGTTTTTGATTCAATTTCTGCTGGAAGGAGCATAAATCCAAGAGTACTTGATACTGGATTTAAAGTTTGCAATCTAAAAATATTAGGATCATAAAATGGAGAATTTTTGTGGCTATCCTATTATAGTTTCAAAACTCCATCCATTTATTGGAAGAAATTTCCAAAAGTTTGTTTGAAAAATTAAAAGAATCATGTGACTCTTGTAAAGCAGATTCAATTTCATTATCTGGAGGTCTTGATAGCACTATTTTGGCATATTACCTAAAAGAAAAAAAACCAAAGGCAATTTCAATAATCGCGCGAGATTTTACTTCCACTGATCTGACCTTCTGTCAATTAGCATCCAAAGAATTAGAATTGCCACTAACCATAGTTAATGTTGATACTGCAGAGATTCTAGAATCAATCAAAGGGACAATATCAATTTTAAAAAATTTTAACGATATTGAGATTAGAAATAACGTAGTGATGTATCTTGCCATAAAATGGGTAAAAGATCATGGTTTACAAAGCATAGTAACGGGAGACGGGGCAGATGAGTTATTTGCAGGGTATAGTTTTCTCATAAAAAAAGACGAAAATGAGATTGAAAAAGAGATTCAAAGGATTAGTTCGATAATGCATTTCCCTACACAAAAAATAGGCAAATTCTTTGGGGTTCAAGTAGAATCACCATTCTTAGATAAAAAAATAATCGAGTATGCAAAGAGTATTCCCATTAAATTAAAGGTGAATACTAAAAATGATAAAAAGTATGGTAAGTGGATATTGCGGAAAATATTTGAGAGCAAAATTCCGGTACAAATAGCTTGGAGAAACAAATCACCTATGCAGGATGGAGCAGGTACTCAAGGATTGAGTGGTTTATTTGAAAATATAATTAGCGATGAGGTTTTTTCAGAAAAAAAGAAAACAATAAAAAAAGAATCAAACATTAGAATAAGATCAAAAGAGTCCCTACACTATTTTGAAATTTATAAAAATATGTATGGTTTATCAGATAATGCTAAAAAGATGGAAAACTCTTGCCCGTATTGTCATTTTGATACTGTAAATTCAAAATTTTGTCGAATGTGCGGAGCTTTTCCAATCTAAATATTTTTTCGCCATTTTCGTGGTTTTTTCAAAAAAATTCTTCTGCACCCATTGCAACAAAAAAAGATTTTTTTACCCTCGTAATCATGGGCAACCGCTAAACTCTCATCAAGCTCAATTCCACAAACAGGATCAACTGGCACAAAATTTTCACTGATCTTTTCTATTTATAGATAGGCCATGCAAAAACATTTCATATTAAAGTAGGTACATTAATTGTATGTTTATCAGCTTGCCAAGTGATTTGAGTGTGAAGGTTTGTCTAGAGAATCTAAATGGTCAACTGGAACTTGAGCTTTAGGCAAGTCAAAAAAGAATGTAGTACCTTGATTTAATGTGCTTTTGACCCACATTCTCCCTCCTAGATTTTTGATTATTCCCTCACAAATGGAGAGCCCCAGACCACTTCCTTCCTTTTTTCTTTTTGATGAGGTATCAACTTGATAAAATTTTTTAAAGATATTTTTTTGCTGGTCATCTGAAATGCCAATTCCATTATCTTGAACATAAAAAGTTACATTTTCATCACTATTATTTAGAGTTCCAATTTTGATTGTACCATTTTTTTCAGGTAAAAAAGCCAACGCATTTGAAATCAAGTTTGAAAAAACTTGAGATACCCTATCAGGATCAGAGTAAACATTATCATTTGTATCTAATAGCATAGTTAATTGCACATCTTTATTTTTGCAATAAGGGTAAAATGCTCTATATGCATTTTCAACTAAAACTCTAGACTGCACGTTTTCCTTTTCAGAAGATAACTTTCCAAGATCAATTTTTTGAGCAGTTAAAATATCCTGAATTATTTTTTGTAATCTTTCAGTTGAAATAGCAATTTCGTTTAATGCATTCATTTGTTTTTCATTCAATTCTCCCATCAATTCTTCTTTTTTTAATAATTGAATATACCCCATGATTGGCATGATAGGAGTTTTTAATTCATGAGAAATCATAGACATAAATTCAGTTTTCCTAGTATCTATTTCTTTTAATTTTATGTTAAGTTGTTTTTCTTTTTTCAATGTCTCTCCTACCTTGTTTGCCATCTCTTCAAAATTTTTATGAAGTATATGTAATTCTTGAATCCCACCATCATCACAAGGGTTTGGAGTAACAATGTTAGTTTGAGAAAAATCTTGCATTCTTTGTACCAAAGTTTCTATAGGTTTTGTGAGATTTTTTGAAACATGAAACGTTGCAAGGAGTGTACCAACAGAAACAATCACCGAAAAAAGTAAAATCAATAAACCCATATTGGAATCTTGGGTTTTAAGGTAATTTAAAAATCCTATATAGAATATAATAAAGCTAGTAATACCAAATATCAAAAAAAGTGCTTGTTTGATCTTAAACATTTGTTTTCAAAATAAATTAAGTTGCAATGTCAGTAATACTAGACAATAGTTGATCAATGTCAATTGGTTTTTGCAGACAAGCAGAGACTCCTAAATTTTTGAATTTTTGAATAATGTCAATAGATATGCTAGATGCAGTTAATATTATTATTTTATGCATTTGTAATGGATCTTCTTTTTGAATCGCATCGATAATTTCATATCCGTCAAACTCTGGCATGGCAAGATCAAGTATTATGGAATCAAATTGATTAGTTTTGATTAGTTCTAGCCCTTCTTTACCATCATTTACGACAGTGCAATCATGATTACTCATATCAAGAAATGATGAAATTAATTTTGTTATCTGTTCATTATCATCAATGATTAGAATATTTAATCGAGATTTTTGATTCTTTGTTTTAGAAAGGGTTTTACTCATTTTTTTCTCCTTTAGATACCATTAAATTTTGTTGGAGATAATCTAAAATGACCTTTTCTTGCTCAATTTCTCTGAGTCGATGTTTATAATCTCCACTCATATTTTCAGTTAATTTGTTATCTTTTTCTAAAACAAATGGAGATTTTCTCCAAATTAGTTTGAATAGGGATTTTAGAGTGGATACAAAGGATTTAGAATCAGTCCATATTGCCATTAATTCTGCACTCCCACTATTTATAAAAAATATCACCTCATCATCATCTTTTATTATAAATGAAAAATTATGCCTGTTACTCTCATCTAATTTTTTGATTTGACTCAGTGGCAAACCATCCAAAGAAAATAATCCTTTTTTAGGATAAGTTGTAAGTACCTGAAGATCAGATTTGGTCTTTTTTAGTAAACTCACAAACTCTGTGTGATAAAATTTAATAAAATTAGTATCAGAACCTAATACCAATACTTCCTTTTTTGAAATTTTTACCATACGTTCAATTTTTACCAAGATTGAGTTTCTTCCTTGAAGAATCTGGAACTTGTTTCCATCGACTTTTTCTGATTCATCTACATGTTTTGGAATAGTTTCCCAGAGAGTCAATATTTTCTCTTTTTTAAGTTCAAGATCAGCAATTCTATTTTTTTCATTATCAATAATTATAGTCAAAGCCTCTTGTATAGGAACTGAATTAAATTTGGTGGGTTTTCCAAAAATGGAAAAAATAATTCCTTTTTGTTCAAGTGAATTTAGCAAATGATAAGATTCAGTTCTTGGAATATTGAGACTTTTTGAAATTGTAGATGCAGTCTTTTCGCCAGTTTTTGTTAGGTAGAGATAGACTTTTGATTGATTTGGAGTAAGCCCATATTGAATCAAATTTTGATTTATTTTCTTTAGAGATTCCTTATGATCATTTCCTAAAACTAGGTTTTCAATTAAGGCTTCTTCCATTGTCATGTTTTTTTAATACAAGGTTTGTAACTTAAGCTCATGTCTGTCATACAATATTACAGATTATTTGAGCTTGTTTCAATTTAATTGATTCTTGAATTAAGTAATTTCAAATAATTTTATTGTGTAAATTTAATGATTGAATTTTAATGTGTAATTTTAAGAATGGATAATTTCTAGAATTTTCTTTGGTAAAACTCCATAATCAGAATCAGGCTCTGATACCACATACAAAATATCTTCGCCTAAAAGAAAACTCATCGCAAGAGCACGTTCTCTTGATGCCATTGCAAAATTTACTGTGCCGAGTTGTTTGTCAAATTCTTTTCTCATCTTTACTCTTAATGCCAACTCCATGAAAATCATTTCATCATCTTTTTGACTTTCAAGTGGTTCGACATTTTCTCTCATTCCTCCAGATACCAATCTGCCTCGTTCGTTTATAACTCCTGCAAACCTAATTTTAGAATCTATGCCCATTATAGATTCACAGATTTTAGGATAGTCAAAAATTTTACTGGACAAATTTATCGACATTTCTGCCTCTTTTCCCTCTTATTAGCTTTCTAGAAATTTTGCTAAACTAATTATATTTTAGACAGGTTACGCAGTGAGTTTCTTGACAAGTGAAATGTACTCTACCTCATCCATTGGCGGTATTTTCATAATCTCCAAGTTTTCTGAAACATGTTCTGACAATTTTTGACCAACTAGAGGTGCCACTACCCCTGGAGTTGAGCGAATAAACTGTAAAGCCCGAAGTGATGGTTTTAAGTCATTGAATTCAGGAATGACTCCAGGTGCTAATAGGCGTCCTTGCATAAATGGGACACTAGTAAAAACACCTATACCTAATTTTGATGCTGCCTCTAAAATCGAGACCTTTGAATTTTCAATGTCTTGATTCTTTTTTAACAGGGCTTGATCATAGTGCATGTTAAACGGTAATTGGATAAATCTAAAGCCATGATCTGCACCCCCTACATCTTCGGCCATTTTTGTGACCTCTCTGAGAGAAAGATATTGTGGGCTGTCATCAAAAACCCTAAAGCATTCCCAGGTAGCCATCCCATAAAATTTAATTTTCCCTTTTTTTCTTTTTTGCTCATATAATTCAAAAACAAGGCTCAAATTTTTTAAAAATTGGGCTTTTGAAACATCATTAACCTGTCCTTCTACTGCATTATGCAGATATAGTAAATCTATGCATTCTAGACCTAAATTTTTCAAACTCCGCTCAAGTTGATCATTAAGAAAAGGTACAGTCATACAATGATATCCTGATGACACATCGCCTTCACCAATGACTCCTTTATTGGAATATTCGTTTTTGACATATTCCCAAAATTCTTGTTTAATGTCTGCATCGTTTGTAAGATATCCATTTTTTGTACAAACAAAAATTTGATTACGGGTAATTTTTTGATCTTTGATTAATTCTGCAATTGCACAGCCGACTGAGCGTTCGGCTTTTTGGGCTCGATAATTAATTGCAGTATCTATTACATTTACTCCAGAAAGAACAGATTGTTTAATGGCGTTTTTTACTGCATTATCTGTAATTTCGTCAGGATCTCCAAGATATGTGCCGATTCCTATATTTGATAAAGTAAGGTTCTGTATTTTTTTATAATTTTGTATATTTGCATTTGAGTTTTTAGCAAATTCCTCAGTCCCAAGTTCTGTTGCAAAGCCAGAAATCATGAATTATTTTATTTAATCTTGAATTTAATTGTACAATAACAAAACAGTCACAACCCAATCAAAATACCAATTACAAATAAAATACCAGTCAGTCTGCTAAACATCAACGTTTTGGACATTGATGGAAGTAGAAGATCTTGGTTTTGGAAATTTTTCCTCAAACCTACTCCAGACATAATAACAAGAGGTATTGGAAAAAGTGCGATTAGAGATGAAATGGGGAAAAATCCAAGACCTACTCCCAAAATAATAGAACCAAGTGAAATAATTGGAAATATCCAAAAAATCTGACTAGATTTTTTTTTTCCAAGTGCTATTACTAATGTTTTTCTACCCTTTGACTTGTCTGCATCATAATCAGGAAAGGATGCAATAAAGAGGACCATCGAGGAAAGCACCCCAATTATTATTCCCCCAGTGATAGATTCGACAGATATTTGGTTTGATTGTATGAAAAATGTTCCAAGTACAATCATTGTTCCCTTTACTGCAACAAAAAATTCTGCAAGACCAGAATCGACAATTTTTGTAGAGTAAAAATAGATTGATATGATGGCAAATGCAAGAATAACTGCAATTATCAACCCATTAGTAAATACAAAGTATGACCCAATGGCACCACCTATAATCAAAAAAATAATTCCAGCTCTATAAACAGATGATGGTTTTAGCAACCCTTCTGGCAAAACGCCAGTTCCACCACTCATCTTAGTTCTTTTTGTAATGGTATCAATACCTCGTTTATAATCCCAAAAGTCGTTTAGTAAATCAACACTAGCATGCAAAGCAATTACGCCTACAAAAGTCAAAAATGCTGTTAGCGGATCAATGAAATTGTTTTGGTTCCAATTAATTGCAAGGCCAACAGATACTGCAATAACTGAGGCTAGAAGGAATCTTATTCGGATTACCCGTAACCAAACTCTAATCATTTAATATTTGAAAAGAATCGAATTTAATTAAATGTCGTCATCTTCCCATGGTTCTTCTTCGTCATCTATAGGCTCTTTGGATTTTTTCACGAAAAATACCACTGCTATTGCGACTACCCCCATTCCACCAACTATCACATAAATTAATTCTGTAGGAAGCTTAAGCTCAGTTAATCCTCCTGGAGGTGTATCAACTACAATTCCTATTGTTTCCTTGCTATCTTGGAATCCTGGAGCAGATGCCTTAAAGTCAACGAATATTTCTGGCCCGTTTACTGCAGTAAGACCAAATGTAGCACTTCCATCGGTTCCAGTTCTAATGGATTCAGTATTTGCAGTTGCATTTACATTTGGAGTTATTTGTACGGTTGCACCTGGAATTGAAATACCATTTACATCATCTACAATTATCTTAACTAGAACTTCTTCATTTACAGGCATTGGCTCAACTAATCCACTAGTATAGATAGTTAAAGCCGATGAGGAGGTAACTGTTTTTACTTCAACATCGGATCCTACAACTCCCCTTGCACTGGCAGAGAGGATTGAGGATCCAAGAGTTCCCGGTGTTTCTATTGGAAATTCAGCATAAGATGAACCTTTTTTTATTATTGCATCTTGATTTGTTTGAGCTACAAATTCATTATCTGAACTGATTTTTACTCGCATGTCTTTGAATGCTTCAATAGGATTTCCTTGAAGATCAACTAATTGAACAATACCAAATTTTTCTTTCGTATTGATATCAAGGTTTTCTACTGGGAGTAATATTTGGACTTCGGATGACAATTGTGTCTGAAAAATACTAGTTGATTCTAAATCCAAATCGGCATCTTCTCCAATTGGTGTGACTTTGAGGACCACAGCTCCGCCATCTTCTAGTGTAAATGATTCACTTTGTAATGTTGTAGTTGAAAATGTTGATTTTCTTTCAAGGTCAACAATTCCGTTAGAAGGGGTAACCAAGTATTTTTTATCATCTTCAAGTATTTTTGGCCTATCACTTGCATCAAGTGCAACTAGGAATACATCAAAGGAACCATCCCGATTAATTAAAAGAGAGTTCTCTCCTGTAGGAGAAAATATTTTTATCTTTTTTTGCTCAAGAGAGTTTACAACTTCGGTTAGAAAAGACCCCGAACCAATACCCTTCACGTTAGCAGAAAGCAATACCGTCCCACTTTTTTGAGTGGTAACAACTTCAGCTACCCCATAAGAATACGATGGGCGAATCATTCCAACATCTGTAACAGTTGCTAATGAATCATCCTCAGAAATTACATCTAAATACTGAATTAATCCTGTTGAACGGTAATTTTCATTTGCTTGAATTGGATACAAGTTGCCATCTTCAATATTATCTATAGTGTAAATTAGTACATCACTATCATCATCAGAACTAGATTCAGTATTACCAGTTGCAGTACCAGTATTTTCTGGCTCAACATCACCGCTTCCTGCCCTATCTTGAGCATTCATTCCTCCTCGTCTTTTTTCCTCGGCGCTTTGATCTTTTTCTATGATATCATCCAAATTTACTTCTTTGAAATTTGGATCATCATCTGGATTATCATTATCATCGTTTTCTTCAATGGTAAGTTGATATCCAAACAAAACTGTAGAGTTACTAGGTACTTTTAGTGGACCAAAAAGTTGCACTGCCTTTTTATCATTAATATTAACAATCCTATCTGATTTTAACAATCCCCCTTGGGTATTTATTCGCTGATCTTCAACACTTATTGATTCTCCAACGGTTTGAAACTTATCAATAGCAGTTCCTAGTCCAGTAGAGCTAACACCAATAAAAAGATCGTTGCTAACCAAACCAATTAAATCCAAACCTAACCTAAAGTGATATCCAAATTCGCCTTTCTTTATTACCATATCTAGTTCTTTCATTGCATCATCTAATTCATCACCAATGTAATCTTGATTGTTTGAGAAAAATTTCAAGGGAATATCTTTTGACGCAACAGTAGGATCTCCATTTGAATCAACAACACTTACAAAAATATCCAGAGTTCTATCAATATCGGCGGGTATCAAGTATGGATAGATATTGATATTCAAAGATGCAGGAAGAGTAGATGTTATAGTTATGCTCTTTGCAGTATCAAGTTGAGTATCAGGTTGGATTGCACGAATAAACGTATTGCCCACTTTTTGGCCAGAGCTTATAGTTCCCCAAGCATAAAACTCTCCTGCTTTAATTGTGATTGTATCATTACTTGGGATTGCAAGGGATTTCTCATAATCTAAAATCACATCTATATCATATGGTACTCTAACAATTGTAGAGTCATCAATGTCATCATCAGTTTCATCAATCGTTCTTAAAAAAACTGAAAATGGCATTTCAGAATTAACATGCATTTTGTCTGTTGGAAGATTTAATTCTAAAATCAAATTATCTGGAAGATGTTCTGCATTTACTCCGACGTTGATATCAGCAAATCCTAAATTGTTATTAATTGAACCGGTGATTGTGGTTTTTCCCTTTTTGCCAGTAGTTATATCAAATTGTACATATTCGGCATTTGCAGGAAAGGTAATTTTTTCTGGAACTGAAGCAATTGAAGGATTATCTGAGGTCAACATTACATCTACAGTCATAGGATTGGTAACTGGAATATTTGATCGATTTAATAGATACACATATCCTATTGGATGAGATTTTGAGCCTTCTTCTATATGAGAAGGATTAATTGAAATGTGGACTTTGTAATTAGAATATTGATCCAAGTTTTGAGCAGAAACTGCTTGAAGATTTCCACTCAAAAGTAAGGACAATGATAATATGAGTACTAGTGTTATGTTTTTTGTTTTAATTTTATTTTTCATTTTTTTCTCCATAAAAAAAAGGGGTGGGGTTAACCACTTTGCTGACCTGCTAGTACAGTTCCGACAAATATTGCGCCTGTGGCAGTCTTTATCTTAAACTGTGCATCTCTGCCGTTAGATAAACCACTATCTAATTCAAATAAGATAGTTGCTTCTTCACCGGCTTCCAAGGCAGCTACTGGATCACTTTTTACCAGTGCAACTGCACCACTTACACCGCTGGTGAGTATTTGGAATTCACCTGGTGCAGGAGCTGCTGCTGAATGGATTACATTTGTTCCAGAAGAATCATATGCGTATGTTGTTCCTGCGAATGCTACTTCAGTTAATACAACTTTTTGAGCACTTTGGTTTTGGACATATACTGCGACTCTTTCACCTGTGACTAGTCCGTTATTTGCTAGGCCGTCCCAAGCGGTTGCGAATGCGCAGTTGTTTGTACAAAGTCCATCATGGATTTTCAACGTTAACACATCTGATGCATCATAACCAGTAATTTCTACTGATTCGATTTGTGGAGCACCACTGATTTGGGCAGAACTAAAGAAATCTTGTGAGAACACAAAGATGATACTTCCACCAACGACAGCGATAGCTACCAGTAAGAGTGTTGCAATGACTGGTGCAACTGCTCTTCTTGAGGTCATTTGTTTTTGTTTTGTGTGTAACTTTGTCATTATTAAAATTACATGAAATGAATTTAGAGTTATAGCTGTCTGTGTGCATAATGAACTACACTTTATAGGCACAATTTTGTTATCGTAGAGACATTAGAAAAATAATGAAAAAGCGTGGAGAAAAATTCTACACATGTTTTAATAGAAGGTAATTTTTTAGGGCTAGGCATGAGTGTTAAAAATTCTAACATCAAATCACAGATGAATTAAAAAAGAAGTTAAACTATATTTCATAAAAATTTTGTTTCGATTAATAGAAGGTTTTTCAAACTATGCAGATATTTTTTGTGTATTGTAAAGTGGTAAAGCCATAATAAATTTACGAAAAAAAAGTTGGTCGCAATATAAAAATTAAAGTATTTTCTAAAATGTAAAAATTCAAATAAGAAAAAATAATGATTGGTTTTATCAATAAGATTTTGATTGTGGTATTTTTTCAAACTTATGGGTGCAAAACTTGCAAGACTACCTCACTTAATGGTCCAATTGGAAGATCATCATCAGTCAAACCATCAGCTAGAACATACATAACATACAGTATTTCAGGAGCAGCATCAGCATTTGCAGGAGGTGTTGCATCAAATTCTATTGTGTATGCATCAGCTGCCTGACCTAAATGTGAGGCTGTAACTGCAACTATTTGAGTAGAACCATCTGCATGCGCTGTAATTCTGTCATCATCAGGGCCAGGATCCCCATCAGCTACAAAATTATTTGAGCTTGTTATGATAACATCAGTCCAGTCCCTTGGAACATTGATGACCAATCTTGCTCCGGATTTAATGTAAGTAGCATTACTATCATCCATATCAGCTAAAGTCACTTTAAATGACTGAGGAATTAATTCAGTCATTGCTAATTTTTGAGTTTTAATATCCGTTCGAGATAATGCCGTGTCTGTAAGAAAGACATTGGCAATTGTTCCAGTTGAGCCAAGCATGGAACTCTGATATCCCGCTTTTCCAAAGGAACCCGATGTCGTAAATGCGTTTGCCTGTACAATAATTGCATCAAGATCTTCTGCTCCTGCTATAGATCCTGGCTCAACTTTTGCTGCAAATGCAACACTGGAATGAGATGGAATAGTTAACGGACCTGTAGGATTTACCCACATCAAAGTGTTTTCTCTTGGACATGACCAATTAGTAGTAGGGGTAATTGCAGTAAATGGGCAACCATCAATGAAAACTTTGTCATTATTGTTAGCTCCTGGCGGATATGCCACTAGAGTCAATTTGGTTATTTGCATATCCCTTGTTGTAGGGTTTACAACATTTACTCCCCAAATACCTTGTGAAGAGGAATCCCCAAATGGACCTGGAAGGGTCAAAAATAATTCAGGTCTTATCAAAAGATCATCTACTAAAATAATAGTAGTACCACCAGGACCGCATCCTCCACAATCATTAGGATCAATCATCGTCAGCATATCACAAGTCTGCACACTAGTTATGATAGGAGGAGTCCCATCATCTCCAGTCACAGAGTTGCATAGGGTAAAAGTTGATCCAATATCACCATTAACTACCATATCCCACTTGAATAAAACAGAAGCATAAGGACCTAAATCTATTTGAGGGACGGGGCCTGGAGTAACATTGCAAAGTGTCATTGTTTCTGGATCAACCTTATTTTCAGTTTGTCCTGTATCATCATTGGTCCACATATCATCACAGATTGGCGCCGTCCACCCAAAAACAGGTTGTACATCAGTAATAGTTAGGTCAGAAGTATTTGAGACAAACATTACAAAGGTAGATATTTTTCCGTTAATTCCATTTGGACCATCTAAAAATACTGTAGAAGTTAAACTTCCGTCTCCTGGACCTGCAACTGCAGGCATACAGCTAGTTTGATCACATAGAATACTATCAGTGCTAATATTTCCAAGTGAGGAAATTACCTTTATTGTATAAACTTTGGTTAGTTCCAATCCTGTTGGAACTGCTAAAGTAATGACCGTTGGTGCAGATACAATGTTGTTTGTTTTTCCTGGAGCAATAAAGGATTTATCTGATGGAATGTCATAAACTGTTGATGGATAAATTCCATTAATATCAGTCTCTTCAGTAATTATCATACTAAATATCTCCAAAGGGTTTTGTCCCAGATTTTCAACATCTACAGAAAGCAATGCATTAGGATTGCCATTATCAGTAAAGGCATTTATTCTAAAATCTTCTTGTTGTTTTTTCAATCCTGAATCTGCAACTGCTCGACTAACACTGACAATTTCAGTTTGAGAATCTAAGGCCTGACCTAGTACAGTGAATGTAGAGACCATAAGTACTACAAAAAGCAAGGCACCTACTATAGAGGAAAGTCCACGTCGTTTTTTAGGCGTAAATCGACTAGATTTAAAGTTCATTGGGCCCCTCCAGTCTCAATCAAAAACTCGGATAAAGTATTTGCACCAATATTTAATTGAACTCTATTGGTTTTACTTAGTTCAATATCTGGATGGTCTGGGGCAAGTTTTATGAGTATGTTAACTATCCTGCCATTTTGAATTTGGGTATTGGTGTTTTGAGTTTTATCAGAAATATCATCAGATAAGATTGAAAACATTCCATCTCTTGGATACACACCCCCAGCAGAGGTACCAGGAATTGCATTAAGAACTACTCCAGATGTATTAACATCCCAAAGATATAGATTGTTTTCCAAGTACAAACTTTCCAAGTAAATTGGATTCAAACTTCTATTTTCAATTTGAATAACTAAAAATTCCGTCCCTCCAATCCTAGGATGCTGGTTTGAAGTGGAATTACAACCAACACCACATAATTTTAAATCAGTCGGGGTGTCATTATCTAAATCATCATAACCCATCAACTTTAATCCGTCTCTCGTGTCAAATGATTTGAGCTTGATCGTTTTGATTGTGGAATCTGCACTAGATGAAACAGCTAAACTCCCTTCAACCATTGACTCATCCATAAAACCTGTAAGCAAAACTGCACCTACAACTGTAATTACTACTAACAATAATGAAGAAATAACCTCAGCTACTGCTCGTCTCTTAGGGACATGTCTTTGAATATTTGATTTTAAATTATTTTGTTTCATATCTCAAGTGTTAAAGGGAGTGGCGATAGTTGAAAAGAAATTTCCTTTGGATGTGGTAATCGATATCTTGTAAATTTTATCCTTATATTCAGTAGAGTTCCATATTGGATCAGGACCGATTGGTAAGGTAGCGGTTGTTAGAATTATTTTCTTGTGATCTTCAATTAGAATAGTATCATTACTAACCTCCTTGTTTATGATAAGTTCCTGATTGTCAATTCTTACAACAGTGACTGTGGAAATTGTAGTATCAACACTTCCGACATTTGCAAGATCAAGTTCTAGATTTTTTTCAGTTGGTGGAAACCTTACATGTTCAAAAATAATGTCTTCTCGGAGTTCATTAACATGTTCCTTGTCATGATACGTCAATTCATAACTAAAAGCATTAATTTGATTTAATCCTTGAAATAAAATTACAGAACCCATAGATGCTACTACTGCCAGAACTATAAGACTTCCAATAATATTGCTAACTCCACGACGATTTTTCATCGAGAATTTTTTAGATTTAGGAGGCATTATTTTTCACCATTTATAGAGTAATTTGCAGAAATAAATTCGCTAACTGCGTCAGTCATTTTAGAAATATCAGGATTAGCAATAATTTGAATTCCATATTGTTTTGCTACAGGTTTTACGCCTTGGTCAACCTCAGAGAATGAGAGTAGTACAGTATGTTTTGGGCTAATATCTAAAATTGGAACCAAGATTGAATTGATATCGGATTGGGATACTATTTCAGAATTATTAATAAAAACTGCAATCGTATCCCCGTTTGAGTTGTTTTTTGCAAATATTGGAACTTTGTGAGGGTTTCCACTTTTGCCTTTAACTGAAGCCTTGATTTGAGATGAAAAATTAAACCCATCTAGGATTTTAGCTAAGTCTTCTCGCATTTTTGTATCTTCAACGCTTAAGGGAGCATCATAATCTTTAATTTTGTACCTATACGTAGTAACAAATTGACCAGAGTTTATATCAAAATCATGCTCGTGTTGTCTGCAGTACATCTTTATTATTGCGTTATCAAATTTATCTTTACAATCAAGACATTGGTGCCACATTGCTGGAATTCGAATTTCTTTTTTAAAATCTTTAATCGCTCTTTTACATGAAGGGCATGTAGAATTATTTGGATCTGAAAAATCATATGCAAGATTTTCTGTAATAAATCCACATCTCTTGTGCTCAAACAGATTTAGTTTTTCAACGTTTAGTGAATTACATTTTGGGCAATATAGTTTTACGCTAGAAGAAAAAGCATCACGATGAACAGGACATATGATTAATTTTTCGAGAGTTTCTTTTACTAAAGTTCCATCAGTTACAAGATCATCAAGATATGAAATTTCATCAGTGGGTTTACCAACTGTTGATAAAATGGGATAAAATAAACAATTATCATTATAATCAATGATTGGTTTTATGGTTTTATCAGGTAATTTTTCAATCTCTAAAAGAAGACGTTGAGAGAGATCTCCCATTTTGCTGGACTCTGTAACAATGGGTTTGGATTGGAGACTCTGGACATTAAGGGTTTTAGAATCAGGTTCTAGTTGCTGTAAAGGTTTTTCTGATATACTAGGGGATTTAGCATTTGCCTCTGAGACGGTTTTAGATTTTGAGTTATTTATTTTGGAAAAATTTATCAGAGATGATTTTATCGAAGTAATGTTTTTCTCAGGAGATTCTTCAAGAATAGAAGAAATATCATTTTTTGGTTTAAGATTAGTCATGTTTGATAATTTTTCGAGGTTTTTTTTACTAATTTTTCCAAACATTAAAAATTGCCTCCTAAATTCTTCTCAAGGTCAAATATCATAGTAATTTTTATTCATATTTGCATGTAAAAGATGTAGGTTGTTCAATTGGACGAACAAGCGTTAAAACACAAATGACGAATATAGTTTATTCATATGAATCTAAATATTCTCAAGAGCAAGATAGATATTCCAAAACTTATCAGACGCGCAGCAGTAAAATTCCCTACAAAAGAAATTAATTCAGAAAATAATTCTAGTCCAAATTCTCTTGAACAGCATGTAGTCTCAAACGTTCAATCTATTCCTCAATTTATGACACTTGCAAAATTAGATTTTGACAGATTTGATGTTAGAGCCGGTTTAATCAAAGACCCAACTGCCAAGGGAGGGATAAGATATCAAATTATTGAACCAGCCCTTACCATGAAAGATGAGCAAGCGTTAGGGATTATAAAAAAACTTCTAATGACTGAATTGTCAGTAGCCATGGGGGAAATTAGATCAAAAAAGGAAGCGGAGTACCGACTTTCTAAGAAAATTGATAGGTTGATCAAGACATACAGACTTAAAATTCCAGAAAAAAATATTGCGAAAATAAAATATTATGCCATTCGAGATTACATCCACCTTGGAAAAATAGAGCCTCTTATGAGAGACCATATGATTGAGGAAATTAGTTGCGATGGAACGAATATTCCCCTATATGTGTGGCACCGAGAATATGAATCACTTCCAACAAATATCATATATCAAAAAGATGCTGAATTAAATAATTTTGCAAGAAAACTCGCATATGTTTGTGGAAAGCACGTTTCAATGGCAGATCCAATTGTTGATGCAACACTTCCAGATGGAAGTAGAATAAATTTAACATTAGGGCATGAGATTACTAAACGGGGAAGTACTTTTACAATTAGAAGATTCAGAGCAGATCCAATTACAATAATAGATTTGATAAAATTTGGAACATGTTCAATTGATATTGCAGCCTTTATGTGGTATCTTGCAGAAAAAAAATCCACAATGCTTATTGCTGGAGGAACTGCCAGTGGAAAGACTACGGCATTAAATGCATTATCTACATTTATCAAACCAGGACAAAAGGTGGTCAGCATAGAAGATACCCAAGAACTAAACTTACCACATGAGAATTGGGTTCCTGCAGTATCGAGACAAACTTTTACAGATACACAGGTAGGTGAAATTAATCAGTTTGACCTGCTCCGTGCAGCACTAAGACAGCGACCAGATATTATTATCGTAGGTGAAACCAGAGGTAAAGAAGCATATACTCTATTTCAGGCAATGGCAACAGGGCACGGAGGATTTTCCTCAATACATGCGGATTCGATTGATGCCACACTAACTAGATTAGTATCTGCACCGATGGATGTTCCAAAAGCATTGATTGCAAATAGTTTAGACCTGATTACACTTCAATTAAAAATTCGCGTAGGTAGCAAATCGGCTAGAAGAATTATCGAAGTTGCAGAGCTGGATGGAATTGATGAAAAAACAGGAGAGTTAAAAACAAATACAGTCTTCAAGTGGAATCCCAGAACAGATTCTCATGACTTTAGTGGAAAGAGCGTAGTGTTTGAAAAAATAATGGATAGAGACGGGGATTCTCAAGAAAAAATTGATTATGAATTAACTAAAAGAAGAGTAGCCTTGGAATGGATGGTAAAAAATGACATCCGGGAGCACAGAAAAGTAAGCGAAATGATAATGGAATACTACGAAGATCCTGAGAGATTTTATGAAAGAAAAAGGGTGATGATTTAGTATGAGCACTGTAAAACGTAAAAAAAGAGTGTTGGAAAGTGAAAAGGTAGGTCCGGCCCACATATACGCATACAAACTTTTAGATGAGCACGTTAAATTTCTACATCCAAAATTCAGACATGTAGAAAAAGCAATCAAAGAGTCAATGATGCCAATCCCTTACGAAGTATATGTTGCAAGTATGGCATTATTTAGTCTAGTATCAACCATTGCTGGAGGAGTTATTGGAATCATTGTAGCATTATTAGTTGATATTGAACCACCAATACTAGAGATTCTCATACCCATTGGTGCGGCATTTGGTTTTGGTGGAATGGTGTTTGTAGTGTTGCAAATGATTCCATCAATGAAGGTAAAAACAAGGTCTTCAAAGCTCATGGAGGAGATTCCTCACTTTATTGGATACATGTCTACCTTGGCTACAAGTGGATTGAGTTTGGAGGGAATATTCAAGGCAATTGCAAGAGAAGAGTCAGAAGAAGAGATTGTAAAAGATTCCAAGCTCATTGTTAGAAATTTGGATATTATGGGAATGGACTTGATTACAGCAATTACTGATCTTATTCATAGAACCCCACATGGAGCTTATTCAGAATTATTAGAAGGGGCAATAATCACAGCCCAATCCGGAGGGGATCTTAAAGAATACTTTAACGCAACCGCCAAAGTCCAATTAGAAGAAAAAAAGCAACTAATGGCAAGAACTACAGAATCACTTGGAGCAGTTGCAGAAATTTATACAATTCTTTTGATTGTATTTCCATTACTTGCAGTAATAATGCTCTCAATAATGGGAATTATGAGTCCTAGTTTAGGGGGACTGGATTTAGTAACTTTGATTAATATTCTAACTTTTGCCATTTTGCCCCTATGTGGTGTAATGATGCTTGTAATGATGGACGGGATGGTACCAAAGAGGTAAAAATATGGCTCTAGAAAAAGGAACTAAAAAATCTGTAAGAAAAAATTCAAAGAGATTAGAAAAAAAACTCATAAAAGGATTAACTCCCAGCAAATCAATTTTAGGAAACAATAAAGTCAGGTTGATAATAATCTCCATTGTTGCTTCATTAAGTGTCATTATGTCTACACAATTGCTAGGATCTTTTTCAGGATCATCATCAATCAAAGAAATTGGATTGATTTTTGGAGTCATTGCAGGAATTGTTCCAATGACGCTGTTTCAATTAAAAGAGGTTCAGCGAAGAGACAGTATTGATAAACATATGCCAGTTTTTCTTTTAGCATTGTTAAGCTCTGTTCAAAGTGGAGCTAATCTTATCAAAGCAATAGAGCAGACTGCAAATAGGAATCTTGGAGGATTAACTATTCCATTGAGAAATCTTAGAGCAAATATGAGTTGGGGAATGCCAATGGATGAGGCATTTGCACATTTTGCAGATTCAACTAACACCAAGATTTCAAGACGTGTGACAGTGCTTTTAGAGATGGCCTTAAAGATTGGAGGCGACATCGATGAGAACTTAGACATGATTCAAAAACATGTTACAGAGATGCAGAATATTGAAAAAAATAGAAAGTCACAATTAGCCCCATATACATATACAATTTACATTTCTTATGCAGTATTTTTGGCAGTAGCAGTTTTGTTGATAACTAGTTTTTTCACAGAAATTGAAAAAGTTCAAGAAAGTCTGATTTCGGGAGGAGGGGCATCTGAAGGCGGATTGTTCGGATCCCTGGCAAGTATGGATATTGCTTTAATGGAGGCTGCCTTGTTTAACATGTCCCTTATTGAGGCAGTTTTTGGCGGTCTAGCGGCAGGAAAGATAGGTGCCGGATCATATGTTGCGGGAATTAAACACGTTGTTGTAATGATCGTCCTTGCAGTAATTGCATTTAATGTGGTCTAGGGTGCCAATAAACCCAAAATCCACGAATATTTCCTAAAAATGGAGCCCTTTGTAGGTATAATCAGTAGGTAACAAAATAATACACACAGATCTTTTTGTTCTAAAATTAATTCATTATATCATGAAAACCATGACAGCAAATAATGACAATACAAATCTAAGCAAAATTGAGCAAATACCACAATTAGAAAAGCAACACAAAGATTCCAGAGGTAGTCAAAATTGATGTCAGCACAAGAACAAGTTGAAAAACTTGCCTTAGAATTAAGAGGAACCCTGGATCTTGATGATTTGGAATCAAAAATCTATCTGAGTTTATTAAGAACTGGACCAATCACGGCTAGTGCACTTGCTAAAGATCTAAATATTGATAGAGCAAGAATGTACAGAACTGTAGATAAACTAGTCGATAGAAATATTATTTCAACTACTTTATCTAGTCCCAAATTATGTATCGCAATAGAACCACAAAAAGCATTAAAGACTGCATTAGAAAGGAAAGAGGAAGAATTAAGAAAAATAAAACTTTCCGGAGAGGCAATTATTGATAAAATAAATAATGAAATCTCAACTAATCAGACTACGAATATTCCAACACTAAAAATTATCCAAGGAAGGACAAATATTTATTCTGATATCGGACAATTAATTGAAAATTGTACAGATGTATTATACATTGCAACAACTCTTGAGGATATCTCAAAGATGTATCATAGTATGATCCCAGAAAAAATTAAAATCTGTGAAAAAAATGGAGGTAAAGTTATGCTTCTAGTTGAAGTCAACGATGTCGAAATGCTTTCATTTGTAAAAAGATTTGGTGCAACTGAAACCAGAGTTTGTAAACTTCCATCTAATGGAAGAATTACAGTGCAAAAAGATAAACATATGATAATGTCAGATTCTAGTCAAACAAATTCTAATTCTGAGAATGATTTTTCATTATCAACTAATGCAAAAGATATGATTAATAATATAGATAGCCTATGCAGAATGCTATGGAAATCAGCAAAGCCAATTGATACAGTTGGTGTTAAAAAGAAAAAGTGAAACAGACTATACTAGAGACTCATCACTAACATCAACTGGTTTTCGACTCATATAGCCTGAATCTTTTTCATGCCAAAATTTTATCTCAGTTTCACCATACTTCCAGCAAAGCCAGACATCCTCATCAAATCTTTTGGAGGGAAAATCTAATAGTCCTTGATCTATGCTTTTAATCATTACACCAGTCTTTTCTAACTTTTCAGACGCTTCGTAAAATTGGGTAATTGCAGTATTGAGTTTTTGTTTTAGCGGAATATATTCTGCAAAATTATTTGTTGTGCTGAGTATCATTTGTAATTGTTGTTCAAGTTTTGAAACTTCATTCTTTTTTTCTAAGGCAAATTCAAATTTTTTTATTACATCAGGTAGGACCATATTTGCATCCTTTGCCGTAAAATAATACACATTCTAGTCACGATTTTGCTAATTAAAAATCTTGGGTGCTTCTTACCTATAATATTTAAGATAAGAATTAGGTCTCAACAAAATATGACAATTGATTCACTTTTTTAATTTAAAAACAAGGAAAACGAAGATATATTTTTGCAGAATGTAATTAAGATAACAATCTCATATTTAATTAACAAAAAATATGGGAAATAATAGTGAACTTAAATAATTTATTTTTTTGGAAGGGATAAAATATTGAGTCATAAATCAATTTCAAATACTTTATTTGTAATTTTATTTCTTTTTCTGGTTTCAATTAGCATAGAGACCAACTATGTAATAGCAGATATGGCTACGGTTTTAGATAGTGCAGGACTTGTGGGAGAGTATACATCCATTGCAATTGGTAAAGACGGCAATCCAATAATTAGTTATTATGATTTTATAAATGAGGATCTTAAAGTTGTGCACTGTACTAGTCCTTCGTGTTCTACTCAAGATACACCAGTAGTTTTGGATAGTGCAGGGAATGTGGGAGAGTATACATCCATTGCAATTGGTAGTGACGGCAATCCAATAATTAGTTATTATGATCTTTCAAATGGTGATCTTAAGATTGTGCACTGTACTAGTCCTTCGTGTTCTACACAAGATACGCCAGTGACTTTGGATAGTGCAGGTGATGTGGGAGAGTATACATCCATTGCAATTGGTAGTGACGGCAATCCAATAATTAGTTATATTGATAACAACAATGTAGACCTTAAAGTTGTGCACTGTACTAGTCCTTCGTGTTCTACTCAAGATACACCAGTGACTTTGGATAGTGCAGGTGATGTGGGGTTTTATACATCCATTGCAATTGGTAGTGACGGCAATCCAATAATTAGTTATATTGATAGTGCAACTGATGATCTTAAGATTGTTCACTGTACTAGTCCTTCGTGTTCTAATCAAGATACACCAGTGACTTTGGATAGTGCAGGTGATATTGGTTTTTACACATCAATTGCAATTAGCAATGATGACAATCCAATAATTAGTTATTTTGATAGTGCAACTGATGATCTTAAAGTTGTGCACTGTACTAGTCCCTCGTGTTCTACTCAAGATACACCAGTGACTTTGGATAGTGCAGGTGATGTGGGGTTTTATACATCCATTGCAATTGGTAGTGACGGCAATCCAATAATTAGTTATTATGATCTTTCAAATGGTGATCTTAAGATTGTGCACTGTACTAGTCCCTCGTGTAATTTATTTGATAATCCGTGGGGTGAGGGATTAATTTTAGATAGTGCAGGTGATGTGGGGTTTTATACATCCATTGCAATTGGTAATGACGGCAATCCAATAATTAGTTATTATGATTTTACAAATGACAATCTTAAAGTTGTGCACTGTACTAGTCCTTCGTGTTCTACACAAGATACGCCAGTGACTTTGGATAGTGCAGGGGATGTGGGAAATTATACATCCATTGCAATTGGTAATGACGGCAATCCAATAATTAGTTATTATGATCTTTCAAATACTGATCTTAAATTTGTGCACTGTACTAGTCCTTCGTGTTCTACTCAAGATACACCAGTGACTTTGGATAGTGCAGGTGATGTGGGAGAGTATACATCCATTGCAATTGGTAGTGACGGCAATCCAATAATTAGTTATTATGATTTTAC